>ERZ773115.1789-NODE-1789-length-18664-cov-3.771670_pt1 | contig 18664 bp, 17 predicted proteins | sample MGYA00511116_ERZ773115 | MGnify/ENA primary metagenome ERZ773115 (study PRJEB29015, sample SAMEA2737869) | human gut metagenome | biome: human gut; feature: human-associated habitat; material: faeces | place: China | collected 2012 ... | reverse complement strand
CCTCAGCTTCTTCTTTCTTACCCTGAGCCATAAGTGCACCGATTTCTTTTGAAATTGATTTTCTTGAAGCACGGAGTGCATCTGCATCCTGCTTTGCCTGTCTTGACTTAGCATCGAACTCTATAACTTCATCTACTAAAGGAAGTTTTTCATCCTGAAATTTGTTTTTAATATTCTGCTTTACAATATCCGGATTTTCTCTCAGAAATTTTATGTCTATCATTTTTTATCTCCTTTTACTTCTTTTGTCGATTGAGATACAAGATTTTCACCGCTCCAAAATTCGATGGAGTTCAATACAAGAATATCGGCAACTACTGTCAATTCATATACGGGGATAATGTGGAATGCGATGAATACAAGTTCGTTTACGAATTTATTGCCTACACCTTCGTTCCAGCCGAGTACTTTATTAGTCAATTTAAATGATCCGATACAAGAAGAAAGACCCAGCGATACACACAACGCTATGGCAACAACCATGTTTAATTTGTTCTTTTTCATAACTTCAATTTTTAAGTTAGTAATATGTTTATGTACAAAATAATACAAGAATGAAAACAAATGTTCCTATTGATTATGTCGGGATATAGCTTACTTTTGTATTCTATTTATACAAATATACGAATTTTTTGGAGAATGTGATTTTTATAAAGGAATTTTTTCTTGGTATATTTTGTAATAGCGTAAAACTTCATGGACATAGGCTACGGTTTGTCTGCCTTTGAAATAGCCAAATTTACAAACTTCGTCATTGAAATATTCAGGGTTGCTTTTAAGTAAAACGAATTCACTCACGTTTTTATCCCATACATGGGGATTTTTCCCATATTTCTTAGCGAGCGCCATAGCGTCGAGTATATGTCCGAGTCCTCCATTATAAGCAGCCAATATAAATTTTATGCGTTCATTTTTATCTTCGATATCGGCAAGACTCTTGTTGAGAGATTGGATACTTTTTACAGCCGCACCGATATTTTTTTCGGGATTGGTTATTTCGTTCATGGAAACACCGAATGCCTGAGCCGTACGAGGCATCAGTTGCATAAGCCCTCTCGCTCCGGCCCACGATACCGCCAAAGTATCGAAATGGGATTCGTTATAGGCTTGGGCGGCAAGTATGCGCCAGTCCCAATCTATTTGCTTGGCATATTTTTTAAAAAGAGGGTCGTAGATAGATATTTGTCCTTTGGGTATGGATAGTACGGCCGATGCCGGTAAAGTTTTACTCAGTTCGAAATATCTGCGGGAAATACTTCGGTAAGAGTCTGATTTGTGGTTTTCCTTTACCCATTGGTTTATAGCATGAGCGAGGGATTTGGAATGCTTGTTTACCGCCCATGAAGCTCTTTGCGGGAAACTGACTTTCAGATGAATGTCTATGTTGTTATAGTAGGTGCGATTCAATTGCGCGAGGTTATTATCGGCCAAAGTGTAAGGTATCTCTCCCGTAGAGACCATTTCTATAAGTTCCTCGGTAACGACTGTATCTTGTTCGATATGATGTATATGTATCCCGCCGCCGAGTTCATTGTTGAGGTTTTTGATTCGGGCTTCGTATTTAGAGCCTGCTTCGACGTAAATATCTTTCCCGATTAAATCGACAACGTCGTTAACCATTTCGTTTTTAGGCTTTCGAAGTTGAATCAGCACTTGGTGGGTGATGTTTTCCGCTCCGCAATATAACCATTCATTCTTGGCATCGCCGATAATGGGCATTTCATAAGCTATAATATCACCCTCGCCTTTTTGCAACATTTCGGTGAGGCGCTTGATATTGTCAGCGACGATGACTTTCGTTTTCAGGTTGTAGTGATCTGCGAATTGTTTGATACGCTCGTATTCGTATCCCATTTCTTCTCCACGATAAATAAAGTATGACGTGGAACTATACAATGTCAAGACCCGTAATTCTCCACGCTGGCAGATAGAATCGAAATCGTTCAAGACATTTTCAGACGAGTGCTGTTTGTTTCCTCCACAAGCCGAGACGAAAATCAGCACGAAGAGTATATATATCCAATAGGATATTGCCCTCCGCATGATTTCTAACCTTTAAGTTTGTGGGAAATAAAATTGGTCATGATTTCTATGGCCACCGAGTTGTGTCCGCCTTGGGGGATAATGATGTCGGCATATCGTTTTGTAGGTTCGATATGTTGCAGATGCATCGGTTTCAAAACCCGTTCGTAGCGTTCGATAACCATCTCGACCGTACGTCCTCGTTCGATAATATCCCGATTGATGACTCTGATAAGTCGGTCGTCGGCATCTGCATCGACGAATACTTTCATATCCATCATGTTTCGGAGCTCTTCATTGCAAAGAATAAGAATACCTTCGACGATGACTATATCGCGCGACTCGACGGTTATTGTCTCGTTGGAGCGGGTACATGTCAAGAACGAATATATGGGTTGTTCGATGGAGTGTCCCGCTTTCAGTTCTTTCAAATGTTTTACCAGTAAATCGAAGTCGATGGCAGCCGGTTCGTCGAAATTGATATTTTGTCTTTCTTCTACGGGTATATGACTGCTATCCCAATAATAGGAGTCTTGTGGAATAACGGCAGTTTGTCCGGCGGGTAGGCTTTCGATAATTTTTCGTACAACGGTGGTTTTTCCCGAACCGGTTCCGCCGGCTATTCCTATAATTAACATAGTTGTTTTAATTAAATTGTGAAACGGAATTTATCTATATTCAAATCGTCCTTTGTCCGATTCGATGATTAGCTCGTTGCGATCGGACGCTTCGGTATATCCTACAATTTGAGCGTCGATACCGAATGAATGACTGATCTCGATAACTTTTTGAGCATTCGATGAGTCTACATAGATTTCCATGCGATGCCCCATGTTGAATACTTTGTACATTTCATGCCAGTCGGTTCCCGATTGTTCCTGTATGATATTGAACAAAGGCGGAACCGGAAAGAGGTTGTTCTTGACAACTTTCATCTTCTCTACGAAATGCATGATTTTGGTTTGAGCTCCACCCGAACAGTGTACCATACCGTGTATCTGCGACCGCATCTCGTCGAGCAATTTTTTAATGACAGGGGCGTATGTTCGTGTAGGTGACAATACCAGTTTACCGGCATCTATTCCTAATTCGGCTATTTTGTCTGTAAGTTTCAATGTCCCTGAGTATACCAATTCGTCAGGAACTGCATTGTCATAGCTTTCGGGGTATTTGGTCGCGAGATATTTTCCGAATACATCGTGTCGTGCCGATGTCAAACCATTGCTGCCCATGCCTCCGTTATAGCTTTTTTCATACGAGGCTTGTCCATAGGACGATAATCCTACTATGACATCGCCCGGCCGGATATTGCCATTCGATATGACATCTTTCCGTTTCATGCGACAAGTGACAGTGCTATCGACTATGATCGTTCGAACCAAATCTCCGACATCGGCCGTTTCGCCTCCGGTACTATATGCGTTTACTCCGAGGTCTCGCAATTCGGCGAGTAGTTCTTCGGTCCCGTTTATGATTGCCGAAATGACTTCTCCGGGGACCAATAGTTTATTTCGTCCGATCGTCGAGGACACGAGTATATTGTCGGTCGCACCTACGCAGAGCAGATCGTCTATGTTCATGATGAGGGCATCTTGCGCTATGCCTCTCCATACACCGAGGTCGCCAGTTTCCTTCCAATACATGTAAGCTAATGACGATTTGGTCCCTGCTCCATCTGCGTGCATGATGTTGCAATATTCGGGGTCTCCTCCGAGTATGTCGGGTATAATTTTGCAAAACGCTTTTGGGAAAATTCCTTTATCTATATTTTTTATGGCGTTATGTACATCTTCTTTTGAAGCCGATACGCCTCGCAGATTATAACGTTGGTCGTTCATAGGCGGATATTTGAATAATTACAAATTTAATGTAAAAAAGAAGCCGATGCAAGCATCGGGGTTATAAAACGAAAGTCAGATATATGAATATAACGGGCGAGGCTATCAACTCGCTGTCGAAGCGATCGAGAATACCCCCGTGTCCCGGCAATATTTTCCCGGAATCTTTTACTCCTGCCGTACGTTTGAGTAAGGACTCGCATAAATCTCCCCAAGTGGAAAATATGGAGGTTAAGATTCCCATACCTATCCATTGGGCTGTCGAAAGCATACCCGGTATGATGTAGTTTGCCAAAGAAGCGAGTATGATACAGAATGCCAAACCTCCGAAAAATCCTTCCCATGACTTCTTTGGCGATATGCGCTCGAACAGTCGATGTTTACCTAACGTACAACCTACGATATATGCGCCGGTATCGTTTGTCCATACGAATACAAAAAGAGCCATCAGCAAATATTCGGTATTCATGAATAGTTGATAGTCGCTTTTGTATCCCCAAACTCCTAATAGGGCCAGAGGCAGTACAACATAAATTTGACCTAAAATGCTATATGCCCAACTGGTTATGGGCGATTTTTCGGGTGTCGAATAGAGTTGCGTGACGGGACGTGCGATGAGGTAAATAACGTAAGTGAGGATAGAAGCCTTTTGGAAGTTATATGGTAATTGTCCCGAGAAAGAAAATACAGCCAAAAATAGGGCACAGGCTCCTGCCATGTCGAGCATGAGTAATATCTTATCGAACTTTCTGCCAAATTGAGTCAGGTTTATAAATTCGATATATCCGAGGAGCGAGATGATACCGAATATAAAGAGAAATGTATAAGCTCCTGATAGAACGGCCGTTGTGATGATAACGATAAAAAGGATACCGGTTAAAGTTCGGGTCAATAAATTTTTCACGATTTTTTTGTTTTGATAAATCGCTGACAAATATAACTATTCTCTGAAAAAACTAACGTTTATTTAGGGCTCTTTTTTGGTGATGCGACATAAAAAAGAGGTATCGACTTGTCGATACCTCTTTTCTTATATAGGGGAAGTTGGTGAAAACTATGTATTCTCCGAATCTTTCTCTGGTTTTTCCTCCGTTTGGTTTTCCCTTTCATGGGTATTGTCGTTTCCTGTCGAGGGGTCTTTTTCTTGGGTTTCTTTCTCGGCTTTTTCTCCTTCTTGTTTTGCCGATTCTTCGTCCTGCAAGATTTCTTCGGAGCGAGATACCCACGGACGTTTTCCAAAGATATGTTCGACATCTTCCGAGAAAATAACTTCACGGGAGATCAATACTTCTGCCAGTTGGGCGTGTTTGTCGGCATTCTCTTTTAGAATTTTTTTAGCCCTTTCGTATTGTTCGCTTACGATTTTGCTGACTTCTTCATCGATGAGTTTAGCCGTGTCTTCGCTATACGGTTTGGTAAATCCATATTCTTGCCCCGTGGAATCATAGTAAGAAAGATTCGGTAATTTTTCGCTCATACCGAAATAAACGACCATAGCATAAGCCTGTTTGGTAACCCTCTCCAAATCGTTGGAAGCACCGGTTGAGATTCGTCCGAGAAATACTTCTTCTGCTGCACGACCTCCTAATGTGGCGCACATTTCGTCGAGCATCTGCTCGCGTGTCGTGATTTGTCGTTCTTCGGGGAGATACCATGCAGCTCCCAATGCACGTCCGCGAGGAACGATCGTTACTTTGATGAGGGGGTTGGCATATCTCAATAACCAGCTGATAGAAGCATGCCCGGCTTCGTGTATGGCAATGGAGCGTTTCTCCTCTTGGGTTGTAATCTTAGATCGTTTTTCCAGACCGCCGACGATACGATCGACAGCATCCATGAAGTCTTGCCGTTGAACGCTTTTTTTGTTTTTTCGGGCGGCGATGAGTGCGGCCTCGTTACAGACATTGGCTATATCCGCGCCCGAAAAGCCGGGGGTTTGTCGAGCCAGAAGGTCTACATCGACAGAATCGTCTATTTTTACATTCCTTAAATGGACTTTAAATATTTCTTTCCGGTCGTTCAATTCGGGCAGTTCTACGTAGATTTGACGGTCGAATCGCCCGGCTCGCAGCAATGCTTTATCCAATATGTCGGCTCGGTTGGTAGCAGCCAAAATGATAACTCCGCTGTTTGATCCGAATCCGTCCATTTCGGTTAGCAACTGATTCAATGTATTTTCTCGTTCGTCGTTAGAACCCATATTTGGATTTTTCCCACGAGCACGCCCCACAGCATCGATTTCATCGATAAAGACGATACACGGAGCTTTCTCTTTGGCTTGTCTGAAAAGATCGCGAACACGAGAGGCTCCCACACCGACGAACATTTCTACGAAATCGGAACCAGATAAAGAGAAAAACGGGACGTTGGCTTCTCCGGCAACGGCCTTTGCCAATAATGTTTTTCCGGTTCCCGGAGGACCTACCAATAAGGCACCTTTGGGGATCTTGCCACCTAAGTCGGTATAGCGATTGGGATTTTTTAGAAACTCTACGATTTCTTCGACTTCTTGTTTGGCTTCCGATAATCCGGCAACGTCGTTGAACGTCACTTTTACAGCGCCGTCTTTATCGAAAAGTTGAGCTTTGGCTTTCCCTACATTGAATACTCCTCCACTGCCTCCTCCGCCTTGATTGGTCATTCGGCGGGCTAAATAAATCCAAAATACAATGAGTAATATGAATGGGCCTACCGACCATAATATGTTAGTTAGGTCACTACTGTTTTCGTAATAGACTTCTGCATTAAAACCATCTTCCTTTTTCCACGTATCGAGAGTTTTTGCAAAACTGTCTCCCGAAGGAATATTGGTATATATTACTGGTTTCCCGTTTATTTTGTCAGTTTTAAAGACGGCTTTGGCTGTACTGTCGTTCAGTTGGGCTTCGGCATAATCTTTTTTGGCGAAAACGGTCAGTCTGGTTATACCGCCCTCTTTGGCGATTTTTTCGAATTCGGTCCAATTCACTTCTTTACTCATCGTGTTGTCGTTCATGTAGTAAAGTCCTATTAAAACGAGAGCGATGAGCGAGTACATCCAATACAAATTGAATCGAATACCTTTCTTTTTAGGTCCTAATGGAGACATATTGTTGTTTTCCATATTTTGATGATATAATGTGCTGTTGATGTATCAAAAATTATTCCACATCGGGAATTTCTGCCAATTTGGCATCATTCCATAATTGTTCGAGCTTATAATAATTTCGGTATTCCGGTAAAAAAATATGGGCCAATATGTTACCGTAGTCGATAACAATCCATTGTCCGTTTTGATATCCGTCATATCCGAAAGGTTTTATTCCTGTGTTTTGTAATACATATTCTCTTATACTATCGGCAATCGCCATGACTTGGGTTGTCGATTGTCCTTCGCAAATAATAAAATGAGAGGTGGCTGCCGATTCTATTTTTGAGAGATCTACGGTTGTAATTTTCTTTCCTTTTTTTTCTTGAATGCCTTCTACGATGGTTTTAAGTAATTGCTTTTCTTTCATTTGTTTGAATATATAATCTCAGTTTGCAAAGATAATGCGATTTTTCCGATTCCAAGAGAGGTGACTTGTTATAAAATTGAGGGTTTAGTTAAAACTCCTTTTTAATAAATGTTATAGAGAAAGGTTTTTGTAATATAACAAATAAAAAAGTGAAAATGTTTTTATTGGAAGTCTCGCTGCTTTTGCGATATAAAATGAAGTTTGGGCAGAACGGAGTGAAAAAAAACTTGTTTTCATCTTGCCTTACCCCTTACCTTTTGCTATATTTGTTGCCGAATAATTACACAGTTTGTAAATTGAATATGGAAATTAAAGGAAGAATAATCCATGTGTTGCCTTTGCAGGAAGGTGTTTCGAAAGCAGGCAATCCGTGGAAAAAGCAAGAGTATGTTTTGGAAACAGAAGAGCAATATCCTCGGAAAGTTTGTTTCAATCTTTTCGGTGATAAAGTAGATCAATATCCTGCCGCTATCGGCGAAGATGTCGTGGTTAGCTTTGATCTTGAAAGTAGGGAGTTTAATGGTCGTTGGTACACCGATGTGAGAGCTTGGAAGATAGAAAAGTCAGCTCCTGTTGCTCAGGGTGTTCCCGATATGCCTCCGATGCCCAACGATATAGCTCCGTTCCCACCGGCTCCGGCAGCTCCCGATTTGGCACCTTCTCCTACCGATGATTTGCCATTCTAATAGAATTAAAATATAGTAGATGGAAGAGCCGTATCTGTTGCAGAGGCGGCTCTTCGTTTATTAGAGATTGAGGAATTTGTTTAGTTATATTTGTTTTTCGCAATCTCTTTTATGAGGAGAATATATTACTTTTACCAGTTCAAAACTGGTATCGAATAAATTGAAAAGTTATGATTAGATTGAATGTTTTTATTCAGGTAGAGAAATCTTGTCGAGATAAGGTTCTTGATATAGCAAGAAAATTGACAGAATGCTCATTGAAGGAGCCGGGTTGTGTAGCATATGATATTTTTGAGAGCAGTACACGTCCCGATGTATTGATGATTTGCGAGACATGGAAAGATGCCGATGCATTGTCGATTCATGAACAGACAGCTCATTTCGTTTCGTATGTAGGAAAGATGAAAGAGCTTTCCGAGATGAAACTCGAAAAATTTAATTTTTGATATTCACACGGTTTCTTCAATAGTTCAAGGAAGATGAAATGGAGTAAGTTGTTTTTGCCCGTAATGGTTGTGTCGATGATTGCGGGTATGTCTTCGTGTGGGAAAGATGATGGTAGTTCGTCGGTTCCGCAAAGACCATCGGGCGGAAATCAAGCCGATTCGATTGCCATTGCCGGAATACAATGGCAGGAACGGGAAATTCAGACAGGAATAATTAGTAAAACGGCCCAAGTTCCGTTACTATTCGATTATCCTCAAACGATAAGCATGTTGGAAATCGATTTGAATAAAGCCGATGTTTCCTTTTTGGTGTCTTATGAGGCAGGTTCTTTAAAAAAGACGACTAGCGATCGGGCATTGGCTGCTAACGCATTGGCCGCTGTAAATGGAACATATTTCAATACTTCGACCGGGATCAGTCGTCATTTTTTGAAATGTAATGGTACAGTGATGGCTGCTACTCAGACAAATGAATTTTCTACACGTGCGACGGGAGCTTTTTGTGCGACGGGAGATGTTGTGGAAATAAAAAAGTGGAGTTCGACGGAGGAAGCTACTCAGGGTGGAAATTATCAGCAAGTTGTTGTGTCGGGGCCTTTGATGTTGGACGACGGTCGTGATGTCGCTATGTGGAGCAATACTTTCACTACCGATACGCATCCTCGCACCTGCGTGGCTACTACCGATGATAATAAGGTGCTGTTGATAGTTTTTGATGGGAGGTTAGATGGTGCGAAAGGCGTGAATCTGTATGATTTGCGGACATTCGCTCGGCAAATGGGGGCGACCGATGCTCTTAATTTAGATGGTGGCGGTTCTTCCACGGATATGGTGTTATTAATTATCCTTGCGATAATGGAATATACGACCACGAAGGAGAGCGGGCTGTGCCTTCGGTTTTGTTGGTCAAGAAGAATTAAATACATTACTGTATAGATATTTAGAGGGGGAGGCTCTGATGAATCAGAACCTCCCCGTTTTTTGTCGAAAAAAATGAATGTTGATGTAATAAAGTAAAAAATAATTTTCTTATCTTTCAACCGAATTTAATCTAATCTTAATACTTATAGGCTATGATTGTAGGAATTCCAAAAGAAATCAAGAACAATGAAAACCGAGTAGGCATGACTCCGGCAGGAGTGAATGAGTTGGTAAAACATGGGCATACGGTGTACGTCCAGAAAGGAGCCGGAGAGAATAGTGGTTTTCCGGATAGTTCATACGAACGAGTCGGAGCGAAAATATTGGCGACTATTGAAAATGTGTACGCTATCTCCGAAATGATTGTAAAGGTAAAAGAGCCTATTGCTCCTGAATATCCGCTTATCCGTAAAGGCCAATTGTTGTTTACCTATTTCCATTTTGCTTCGGATAGAAGATTAACAGAGGCCATGATGTCGAGTGGAGCCACGTGTTTGGCCTATGAAACGGTAGAGTTGAAAGATCACAGCCTGCCTTTGTTGATTCCTATGTCGGAAGTGGCAGGACGAATGGCAACGCAAGAGGGTGCGCGTTTTTTAGAACGCCCGCAAGGTGGAAAAGGAAAATTGATGGGTGGTGTTCCGGGAGTAAAACCCGCAAAAGTGTTGGTTATTGGCGCAGGGGTTGTGGGGTATTCGGCAGCTCGCATTGCCGCCGGAATGGGAGCTGACGTGACAATCACAGACCTTTCATTGTCGCGTTTAAGGCATATCGATGAAATAAAACCGGCTAATATTAAAACGTTATATTCTTCTGAATTTAATATTCGTGCAGAGCTTCCTACGACCGATTTGGTAGTTGGAGCTGTATTGATTCCAGGTGCGAAAGCCCCTCATTTGATTACGAGAGATATGCTGTCCACGATGGAAAAGGGTTCTGTATTGGTCGATGTGGCTATCGATCAGGGTGGCTGTTTCGAGACTTCTCGTCCGACGACTCACTCCGAACCGGTTTACGAAGTCGATGGTATAATACACTATTGTGTAGCCAATATTCCCGGTGCTGTTTCTGCGACTTCGACATTGGCTTTGACAAATGCTACGCTTCCTTATGTGGTTCAATTAGCCGATAAAGGTTGGCAAAAAGCTTGTTCCGAAGATGAGGCATTGTATAAAGGCCTGAATATTGTCGATGGCAAAATCGTTTATCCGGCAGTTGCCGAAGCCTTTGGGTTGCCGTGTGAAACGATTTAGAAGCTGTTTTAATTTATTCCGAGACAGGGGTTCAATATGGCCGGAACATACCTGCTTGCAACGATAATATTATTTCTTAATAAAATTAAAACAGCTTCTAATATTTTCTTTACTGAACAAACGCTCTCCCCGGCACGGTGCTGTCGGGGAGAGCGTTTTAGCCCGCCAATCGGTAAAAATGGTAGATATATCGGTAATTCATATAAGTGAGATACACAAAAATGACGTAATTTCGTATTGAACAAAAATGATCTATCCATTTTAAAGAAAGCCTTATGAACCGATTCATCGCTATTTTAGTTTCTTATAGCCATATCGGCATACTGCGATTCACCAAATGAAAACCGAAAAAGAAAAGCAACGACTCGCCGACTATACTTATGCCTATTGTCGACAAGGCGGTGAATCCCCCTAAACCACATAGTATCTTGTTTTCTATATACATAAACTCTTACTATTATCGAGACTAACGAACAATATAAAAACAGACTTCAAGTATACGCACCACTATCAGCGAAAAAGTTAAAGAGTAATTTCATAATTCGTAGAGAGCATTTTATACAGTACTGAAACTGTTTTGTACATTATCTCATATTTTCTTTGTCCCGGCAAAATATCTTATTTACATTTGTCCTCGAATAAGGATACAACCACCCAAACGAATCGGCTTATCCTGTCGAAGGATATTTGATGAAGGAGAAAAGATGCCCAGTCACCTAATTATATCGACCGCCACCGATCTTGTACGAGTTTCACAAGATCACATCATCTATATTTCGTCAGACGGCAATTATTCCACATTGATATTAAGCGATGGCGAAGCTAGGTTAATCACATTTCAACTGGGACAAGTCGAAAAAATCATAGCCGAACAACTGGGTTACCCTGCCAGCGAGAATTTCATCAGAATAGGTAAGCAACTAATTATCAATAGATCATACATCTATTATATTAACTTACCTAAACAGCAGTTGGTATTGTCGGACAATTCTGTAAACAAATACACCGTATCGGCTTCCCGAGAAGCCCTAAAACGGCTGAAAGACCTTGTTGAATCGGAAAACAGATAAAAAGATGACAAATATAAAAGACACCATCAAAGACGATGAAATCAGGATTATAGGCAATACCGGCCAGTTGTCCCGTCCCCAAAACAAAAATGGGAAAAATCCGAAAAAGAGAAGGATAATAATCATCTGCGCCGTTATCTGCGCCATTATCTGTGTAATAGGGGTATTCTTTTTCCTTCCCAAAGAAAAAGAGTCTCTCGAAGAAGAGTGTTCCGAATCGTTTTTCGAGCCGAATAACTCTGTACAAGTTATTCGGGGAAAAGAGACTTTATATTTAGGCACTTATCCCGACAGCCTGTCAATCGGATATACCGAAACCATCGATACGGTCATTAACGACATACCGCTAAAAATCCATATCCCTCACAACGCTATCCCTTCTTTGCATGTGGGCAGACTCAATGAAAAGGATACAAACATTGTATTGGCGGCACAAGCTGCCGACATACGCCGTGACAACCTCAAAATAGTAGGAGCTTTCGTCCTCAAAGGTAAACCCTTGGCTTGGGGAAAAGCCAAAACCGGCTTCTGTGCCATTATTAACGATACACTCACCATCGGTATAGCCGAGAATAGTCCGCTCTTTGAAAAAGCGACCGAAAACGAAGGCTACTTTTTCAGGCAATATCCATTGGTAGACAACGGGAAATTAGTCGAAAACGCTCCGAAAAACAAGGCGATTCGGCGCTCTTTGTGCGATAGAAATGGAGAAATCATGCTGATAGAATCCCTCTCGAAAGAGTCGTTTCACGACTTCGCTCAGGCACTCGAAGACCTCGAAGTCACCAATGCCATCTATTTGGTAGGCAGCACTTCTTACGGGTGGAGCATCGATGCCGAAGGCAACCGATCGACTTTCGGGAAGAACAATCACCGTTTACCGGACAACATCAACTACATACTCTGGCATAAAAAATAATCCGAAGACAGTTCCTCTGTACCAAATCGCCGATCGTCCACCATTTTATACAGCCGAAAGAACATTTCATACACCCGACCTCAAAACAAAAGTAAATGACGATTCTTTTTATGACCTTTGTCTCACAAACAAAGAGTTATAAAAAGATGAAAGCATGTACCGCATTTTATGCCATTCTATCGGTTACGACGATAGCTTTATTATCGGCCTGTACCCGGCAACAACAAAACGCCGTCTATTACTGGCGAACGACTTTCAAACTCGATAATACGGAACGAGATTTCTTGAAAGAGCACAAAATCTCACGAATGTATATCCGATATTTCGATGTCGTTCCAGCCGGAGAACAGGCCCGAATTAGTCACAATCTGAAAATCGAACCATCGGCGACCATTCAATTCCTCGACTCCATACCGCGACAGGTCGAAATCGTGCCGGTAGTATTTATCACCATAGAAAGTATACGGCAAATAAGCAATGAAGAAACAGAATATGCCCGGCGAATCGTGAAGCGTATCAAAGCCATTTCGCATAAACAGGGAATCGACATCGATGAAATACAACTCGATTGCGATTGGACGGCCGAGACACAACCTATCTTCTTCAATCTATGCCGGCACGTCCGGGAATTACTGGAAAAAGACAGTATCTCGTTAAGCAGCACGATTCGGCTACACCAGTTGACCGGAGATACTCCACCCGTCGACCGGGGTGTGCTGATGGTCTATAATACAGGTGCCATAAAAAACATTTCGACCCAGAACTCCATCTTCAATCCCCATGACATTATGCCCTATTTGAAAGACGGCAGACTGTCTCGATACCCGCTGCCTCTGGACGTAGCCTACCCTGTCTACGGTTGGAGTGTGGCATTTGATCCGAAAGGAAATTTCAAACGGCTAATAAGGCAAACTAACTTTTCACCGCAAGACAATTTCAAGGCCACAGGCAAAAACACATACAAAGTCACATCGTATTGTGACTTAGAAGGAATATACTACAACGATGTCATTCGCGTGGAAATCCCGTCATATTGGGATATTGAAAGAATAAAGCGAATCATCGAAAAACAACTTTTCGACAAACCGCACGGCAATATCATTTATCACTTAGATTCCAAACAATTATCCAAATTTTCAAGCCATGAAATCGATCAAATATATCATCTCAATTAGTATCGCGCTCTTATACGGAACAAGTTTCCGAAGTACGGCCTGTTCCTATGATGTATATAGCCCGTCGGAGCTAAATATATTCAGACTATGCGACCCGGAAATGTTGGAACAATGGCACAAGGGAAAACGGTTTCAAGAAGACGAGAAACTACAAAACTGTCGGCTCTGGCAAAAAGCCACTTCCCCGCAAATAAAAACCGATGAGATACAACAAGTGGTTTACAAGTCCTCCTTAATCCAGTTGCGTTCCTTGGCCGACGGGACTTTTGCCTCAGACTCCGTTCTCTGCCAGAACCGTTTTGCCCGATGGCTGTCTGCCCCCCAACACAAAGCAGATCTCGATTTCCTCTTATTGGCCAAGGAAGTAGAAGAGATTCGTCGATATATGAACGACCCGTGGTATTATGCCTACGATGGCGATGAGGAGCACTCCCGCCTACAAGAACTCTGCGATATGGCCCAATCGTCTCCCGACCGGCGCAATGCCTCACGTTATGCCCTTCAAGCTATAAGGCTGATGTTTGTACTCTGTGATTATAAAGGTTGTACCGATTACTGGGAATCGACCGTATCGAAACTGCCCGACAATATTCTGCGAAAAATGGCGGCGAGCTATGTAGGAGGAGCATGGGAATGGCTCGGAGACAGAAACAAAGCCATCGGTCTTTATGAGGAGGCCGAAGACATCGGTGCTCTGATGAACCTTTCCGGACGTATCGGTTCGAACCCGGACAAACTCCCCGAAGTAGCCCGATGGGAAGCGGTCTTCAATCGTTTTCCCAATAGCCCGCTGTTCAAAGTCGAGTTACAAAAAGAAATCACTGCGATTGAGTCTTGGAACAGTAAGAGATTCTCTGATCCAACTACATACGAACAGTACCTCTCTTTCTTCAAGAAAGCCGCTGCCGACACTCGCGTGAAAGAACCGGCCATGTGGTTCTATGCGGCCTCGTTCGTCCACCAGTTGCATGGAGATATGAAAAAGGCCGGTCACTATCTCGCACTCGCCGAAAAAGCGGCCGGAGGAGCAGATATCAAAGAATATATCCGACTGTACCGATTTTATCTCGATGCCAAGACGGGAAATATTTCCGATGGGTTCATTTATCGCAACATCAGATGGATCGACACTCGAATAAAAGCCGCCGTCAAAGGCCGAACAATCTATCCGGAGAATCTCAACAGTAACTATCCTTTTGAATACTGGCACGATGCCCTACGAAAAATCGCACTCGGCGAAATATGCCCGCAACTTATTAGAGCCGGCCGCACAATACGGGCACTACAACTCTCCAATTATGTTTGCAACCGCATTACACAATTGTGCCCGTGTTTTCTTCGCGATTACTATTCTTCTTATCAGAGAGATACAACCTGTGCTTTCGATCAAATGCGACAGATATGCGAATACAACCCATATGATTACAAGACCGACTTTTTCGATATGCTCGACAGGTTGGGCTCCTCCACTGCCGCACGATATACCGACAGAGCTCTCCACCCCTTATCTCCACTCGACCAATTACTGAATGCCGGAGGATATACCGACCCGGATTACCTCTACGAACATGTAGGCACTCTATATCTACGTGAAAACAACTATGCAGAAGCTGTGAAGTATCTATCGAAAGTATCGGCAGAATACCAAATGCGAACAAACTTGGTGCCCTATATGAAAGAAGACCCGTTCCAATACTACGAGCCCTACGAAGATACTTCATGTTCCGGCACGATCGACAACAATGATTACAAATTGCGATTCGCCCGCGAAATGTTCCGTTTAGAGACCGAGATGAAAACGGCCGATAATCCCGACCTTAGGGCGAATGCCATGATTCGGTATGCCGCAGGCCTACGCAACTCGTTCGGGAGATGCTGGGCTCTGACCCAATACTTCGCTTCTGAAGATTCTCGTAGCGGGTTCAACTACCGGTTCAACTCTTCATGGGCTCGCAAAGCCTATACAAAAGCCGACCGGTTGGTGGTACGAGCCCTAAGGGAGTTTAAATCGCCCGAACTGGCCGCACAAGCACACTTGAAATTAAAGAACTTCAAGACAGTGGTACGAGACTATCCGCATACCCGTGCCGCTCGTCTAGTACACCAACAATGCGATCGCTATTACGACTATGCCATACATAAATTTTAACTGCAAGATCACGGGAACCACTCGAATAGCTCACTCGCAGACAAGAGGTCAATTACCCGGTAACCTCGCTTAAAACCGACAGAGGGGATTCAAACCCGAAACGGAAACGGTTACACTTATCCCTCCCTTCATACGCCACCATTCCACCGGAGGCAATCCTTTCCGTTTCTACAAAAAGGAGGCTGCATTCCAAAATGCGCCTCCTTTTTATTAAAAAGCAAAACTCCGAAATTTTTAAATTTCAGAGCCTTGCTTTTGCGGTGCGGACGGGACTCGAACCCGCGACCCCATGCGTGACAGGCATGTATTCTAACCAGCTGAACTACCGCACCAGTTTCGTTTTGCGTGTGCAAAGATAGAACGCTTTTTTCAATTCTGCAACTCTTCGATTCAAAAAAATAGAATTATTTATTTCTTATTATCTCCGACAGAAATACAAGGAAATTGAAAGAATCTCATATTCAACGCAAAACTCACACAATTAAAGCAAATGAATATTATGCCGCGCACACTCGGCAATTTGCTCCTCGGGCCAAATACTGGCCTGCACCTCGCCAATGTGTGCCTTTTGCAAAAGAAACATCGAGAAACGCGATTGCCCTATCCCCCCGCCTATCGAGAGTGGTAACTCGTCATTCAACAGAGCCCGATGGAAAGAAAGCTGAGCCCGCTCGGGACAACCGCAAATATCGAGCTGACGCAACAGAGCCTCTTTATCCACCCGTATCCCCATCGACGAAAGCTCGACCGGAGTTCCCAACACGGTATCCCAAAAGATAATATCGCCGTTCAGGCCCAAATAACCATCGCTGTTGGGAGTCGTCCAATCGTCATAGTCGGGAGCGCGCCCGTCATGACGAGTTCCGTCGCTAAGCTGCTGTCCTATACCGATAAGGAATACGGCCCCATACCGACGGGCAACGGCGGCTTCCCGTTCTTTCGGAGACAAACGAGGATACTCTTGCAACAACTCCTCGGTATGTATAAATGTAATCTCGTCGGGCAAAGTCGGTGTAATGTGAGGAAACTCGGCATAGATGAGACTCTCGCACTCTTTGATAACCTTATAAATACTTTTCACGGTCTTTTTAAGGTATTCGACATTACGATCCTCCCGTGTAATCGTCTTCTCCCAGTCCCATTGATCGACATACAACGAATGAAGATTGTCAAGCTCTTCGTGTGTGCGAATCGCATTCATATCGGTATAAAGCCCGAATCCCGGTGCAATGTCATATACACCCAATTTCACCCGCTTCCACTTGGCGAGCGAGTGAACGACCTCGGCCTGTCGCCCGCCCATATCGGCAATGGGAAAAGATACCGCCCGCTCGCTTCCATTCAAGTCGTCGTTCAGCCCCGTACCGGAAAGAACGAACAAAGGAGCTGTTACCCGACGCAAGTTAAGCGTCTTGGACAATCGTTCTTGAAAAGCATCTTTCAACATTTTTATTGCCATTTCGGTAGTTTCGGGCAACAACTTCAATTTATATTTCGGAGGAATTATCAGTGACATTAGGATTCTCTTTGGTTAATATTATATTCACTTCGTATAAAATATTTGCAAATATATATCATTTTTCCAATAACAGAAATTATATTATATCAAATTGAGAAGTCAAACGCACAATATTATAACTTTTATAAAAAAGATTGTCGAATAATTTTAATTTTCTGAAACCAAAAGACAAAATAAATTGTTTATAAATATACACCTATAAAAATTATATACTTTTGCACCGAAAAAATGCGAACATAAGCTGCGGTTTTGCCGGCTCTACCTTCGCACGAAAAAACAAAATTCACACTCATGGATACAAACCGACTTGGCACTATGCCCGAGCCAAAGCTCTCGAAAGAAAGCGAACATAATCTTGTTTTCAAACCCATTACACTGGACTCTCTTTCCGAAATCGAACCCTTCCTGCACCGACAATGTTACCGCACCTGCGACTTCTCGATCGGCGGCATCTACATGTGGGTAGATTATTTCGGCTACGAATATTGTATTTCCCAAGATACGCTGTTTATCAAAGGAGGAGAGGAAGACAATTTGCAAAACACGGCTTTTGCCGTACCCGTCGGCAAATTGAATCTGCAAGAATCCTTACCGTTACTGAAAGAGTATTGCTGCCGACACAACGTCCCGTTCATTTTGTCGGCCGTACCCGAACCGGCCGCACTGGAAATTCAACAACTTTACGGCTGCCCGATAACCGAATTGCCCGACTGGGGAGACTACCTATACAATGCCGTAGACCTTGCGACATTAGTCGGACACCGTTTTAACAAAAAGCGCAACCGAGTAAACAAATTCAAAAGCACCTACCCCGATTATCGCTACGAGATGATCACATCGCAGAACCTCCCGGAAATAACAGCTTTTTTCGAGACCTACAAACAAGAATATCAAAAAGATAGTTTGCTGTTCACGTACGAAGAAAGCAAAGTGGTTCAAGTATTGCACGAATATGAAAAACTGAAATTTGAAGGAGGCGCTCTGCGGGTATCGGGACAAATCGTAGCATTTTCTATCGGCGAAGTTATAGGCGACACGCTTATCGTCCATATCGAGAAAGCCCGTAAGGAAGTGGCCGGGGTATACGAAGCCATCAATCAATTCTATTCGGCGCAAATGGCCGAAAAACACCCCGAAGTGAAATACATCAACCGAGAGGACGATGCAGG
>ERZ773115.1778-NODE-1778-length-18718-cov-18.058779_pt1 | contig 18718 bp, 17 predicted proteins | sample MGYA00511116_ERZ773115 | MGnify/ENA primary metagenome ERZ773115 (study PRJEB29015, sample SAMEA2737869) | human gut metagenome | biome: human gut; feature: human-associated habitat; material: faeces | place: China | collected 2012 ... | reverse complement strand
CTTTCAGGATGCCGTAAACGCACTGCTGGTCGTCCAGACGGCCGCAGGAGATGAACTCCTCGTTGCAGCCCCAGACGGTGGCCTTTTCCCGCACATAGAGGAACAAATCGCTGCCAAGGATCTGCTCCTCGGACACCTTCAGCTCCTCCGCGATCAGCTTTTTCAGCGCGCCCTCCTCGCAGGCACCGCCCAGCACAGGCAGCATATCCACCTGTTTATTGAAGGAAGCCTTATCGTTGACCTCGCGGTTCATGTGGATGGCAACGCTGGGGATCATCAGCAGGTCGCGGTCCAGTGCCACCAGACGGGATACGATAGCGCCGTTTTCCTGCACCAGCACACGGCCCGCCACAGACAGCGGACGATCCATCCATGTGGCGCAGATCATGCCGCCGTAGCCCTCGGTGTTCAGCTTGGTGTAGTTCTGCCCCATGTGGATCTCGGCGTTCTCCTTGATGCGGAAGCAGGGAGAATCGGTATGGGCGGCGGCAACGTTGAAGCTGTAATTTTCCAGCTGGTCGCCCATGCGGAAGGCGATGATGCTGGAGCCGTTGCGGCAGACAAAATAGTCCTTGCCGGGCTCCAGCGCCCACTTGCGGCTTTCCAGCAGCTCGGCAAAGCCTGCCTTCAGCAGGATATCCCGCACAGCGGCGGTGGTGTGGTATGCGGTGGGGTTGCCGTCGATGAAGGACAGCATTTCACGGACTTCGGATGCGATCATAAAAATAAACCTCCTTGGGTGTATCTGAAAAGAGCCGGTCAGTGCTGACCGGCCCTTTTTAAGCATATTCAGGTTACTTTTTAACAGCGGTCTGCTCGCGCTTTGCAAGGGCGGGCAGAATGAATCCCAGCACGGTCAGCACCACGGGGGTGATAACGTTCAGTGCAAAGGTGAAGGGGTCCTTGTCGTACATACCCAGCACGCAGCACACGGCAGTAACGGCAAAGCACCAGCCGCCGAAGAACTTGGCCACGGCCTGATTCTTGACAAAGCGGTACTCGGCAGGGATGGTATCGTAGGCGTTACGCAGGGCGATGTAGGCGGCAAACACCCACAGGTAGCGCATGGGCATACACACAGAGTTCAGCTTGGTCAGCTGGCGCAGAACGGCAGCAGCACCGGGCACGAAGGACTGTGCCAGAATGATGGAGCCGGACAGCACAGCCACCATCTTGATGCCGTTGCTGTGCACGCCGTGGGCGTTGACCTTGTGCAAAGCCTGCGGGATGAACTGCTTGGTGTGCTCGTTATCCAGCAGCATACGCAGCGGTGCGTCGATGCTCAAAATCAGCACGGCGAGCTGGCTGATGACGTTGCACAGGGCGTAGATGATCATGAACAGATCGCCCACATGGTAGTACTGACCCAGCTTCTGGAAAGCCCAGTAGGAACTGTTGGCCGCATAGGCGTTGAAGCTTTCGGCGCTGGCATTGATGATGGCGGGGTCGAACATGCGGCTCATGGCCAGCGTGCCCAGAATAGCGCAGGTGACCACCATGACGGCCAGCGTGATCATGCCGCGGGGGAAGCCCTTACTGGGGTTCTCGACCTTATTGACGTAGGGAGAGATCTTCTCGCAGCCGCCCACAGCGAACACCAGAATGGACAGAGAAGTAAAGTAGGTGACGTTGAAGTTGGGGATGAGGCTGCTGAAGCTCAGGTTGGCGTGGACGTACTCTGCCGTGGGGTTGATGGCCGGGGCAGCGAACATCATCACGATGTACAGCAGGGACATGATGAAGGTGCAGGTGCCTGCTGCGGTCAGCAGCTTTTTCAGGGGGTTCAGACCCAGACTTGCAATGTAGCAGCCCAGCAGCAGAATGCAGAAGGTAGCCAGCTGGATGTAGCGGGTGGGGAAGGAATCGTAGGTCTCCGCGTTGCGAAAAACGGCCCAGCTCAGCGCTTTCAAAAAGCCGCTGCCCTTGCTGGCGATGTAGGTAATGTGGCAGGCCCAGTAGGTCCAACCGGCGTAGTAGGCCAGCTTGGCGTTAGTGGTCTGGTGCAGCCAGGAGCTGACGCCGCCGCCCTCGTTTTTAAAGGCAGAGCCCAGCTCACCCACCATCAGCGCATAGGGGATGAAGTACAGGACAAACATAAAGATCCAGCTGAAGATGACCTGCGGACCGTTAAAGTACACAAAGCCGTTGGTAATGTTGCCGAAGCCCCAGACCGTAGAAAAGGCCATGAAGGCAAGGGTAAGCCACGAGATCTTTGTAGCTTTTTCTTTGTTAGACATGCGGACAATTCCTCTCTTTCTTTTCCACACAGGGCGGAAGTTCCTGTAAGAAGGCCGATGTTCCGCATACATTTCGCAATTTTTACCAAAAATACAGCAGTACTCGACCGATCACTTTGATAGTATAGCATAATTGCAGATTGTAGACAATCTGCAATTTCCATAAAATGATTGGTCAAAATTTAGACGGTCAGCCAAATTCCCCTTATTTTGCTGCTTCGTCCGCTGCCTGTACGGCGCTGTTTGCGCTGCGCATCCGCTCCATGGGCTCCATGTAGTGGGCGTAGACGGCGCGGCAGGCAACCTCGGTGTCGCCGCTTGCCAGCGCCTCGTACAGCTTGGTATGGATGCCGTTCTGCCGCTGCGCCAGTATCTCGTGGTTGGAGCCGCTGTTCGCCCCAACAAGCAGGTTGCCGTAGTTCAGGTCGTCCCAGAATTTCAGCAGTCTGGGCAGCCCCGCCCGCTGCACGATGACCGCATGGAAGCGGTTGTCGTTCTCCACGATCTGCGAAAGATCCCCCGGCCGGACATTGCGCATCTCCTCTAAGATGCCGCGCAGGGTGTGCAGATCCTCCTCCGGGAATTTGCAATCAAAATAGCGCAGCGCCGTCATTTCCAGATTTGCCCGCAGCAGATAGATCTCGTAGGCGTCCTCCGGCTTCACCCGGCGCACCGAGCAGCCCACATTGCGCGAATACTCGACCATGCCCTCCTGTTCCAGCTGCCGCAGCGCCTCCCGGATGGGTGCCCGGCTGGAGCCGAACTCCTCGGCCAGTTTCTGCTCGGCCAGCTTTACGCCCGGCTGTAATTCCCCGGTAAGGATCTTGCTCCTGATGGCAGAGGTGATACTTTCCCGTAAAGTCTGAAAGGCAAATTCGCCCATGACTTTTATCCCCCTTTTCTCTTCTATACGTTCTTTTTTTGCCGCGCGCAGTCCGCAGCCGCTGCCAGTGCAGCCGCAGGCCTGTATTGCGTGCGCCTTATAAGGATACCACGAAATGGTAGAAAAATAAAGTTTTCTGGCAAAAACAGGTACTTTCTCCCCTCTCCGTCATCGAAAGCCTGTACACAAAAAATGCCCCCGGAGGGCTTGTTGCAGCTCTCCGGGGGCATCCTATATACGTTATGCCTTGGCGCACACGGTCGGCATTTACTCGATCTCGATCAAATTCGGGTTCTCAGGCAGAGCCTTTGTCTGCTGAGGAGCGGGCAGCTGGATGTGCAGGACACCATCCTCAAACTTTGCATGGATGTCCTCCTTCTTCACCTCGCCCACATAGAAGCTGCGGGCGCAGCTGCCGGAGAAGGTCTCGCGCCGCACGTAGCGGCCCTTGTTGTCCTTTTCGTCATTGCTGTGGCTGCGCACGGCCTGAATGGTCAGGTAGCCGTCGCTCAGATCCATCTGAACGTCTTCCTTCTTGCAGCCCGGCAGGTCAACGTCCACTTCGTAGCCGTTGTCCGTCTGCTTGACATCGGTCTTCATCATGTTTGCACCGCGCTTACCAAAGGTGTCGCGGGCTTCGCGGTTCATCGCACGCTCCAGTGCACCCTCGTTCCAGAACGGATCAAAGAGATCATCGAACAGGTTCTCATGAAAAACAGTCGGCATAAACATAAAACATACCTCCAATCCCGGCGTTCGGGTCGGGGCAAAAACTTTGAAGCGTCCATTCGGAAAGGCTTTCCGGGGAACCTTGCGGCTCTCCTTTTGCCCTTCCTCCTGAGCACGCCACTGTTATAGCACAATTATTTAGCACTGTCAAGCGTAGAGTGCTAAAATTCATAAAAGAATAATACTTTTGTCACAGCTTCTGCGATTTCTTCAAAAATACCGCGCAGCAACGCGTTTATTATATTGCAAGCGGAACAAGCATCCCTTGGATATACCCCGCAAAATACGCAATGCCTGTGCTTACAGCAATGCAGACGCCCCACAAGACCCATGCGGCAAGCTTTTTGCCGGTCAGCCTGTAAATGGCGTTCCAATACTCCATATTGCACCATACAAGCGCCGCCGAGAACAAGACCGAAAACCACTGCGCACGGAAGGACAGTTCCATGCTGATAAGCAGATAGTTCGTCAGTGTATAAAACAGGCTTCTGCCCACGATTTCCGGCACACTTGAATGCTTTTGCTGCATATCGGTCACCCGTCTTTCCGTTCAAACCCCAGATACCGCGTGCCCTGAAAGCTCAGTTTTCCGGTATCGCCCTCGACAAGCATTCCGTAATCCGAACCATCTACTTCCAGTTCCATGCGGTCACCGCTTTCTACCTGAAAGGTGGCATAATAGGTAGTGAACGTATGCGACATCGTATTGTCCGTATGATGGCGGGAAACGTTCGTCCGCTTGGCCACCACAGTAGCCGGGACGGTAAGGCGCGGGGACGCATTATTTTTGCCCCATGTGCGCAGGTTGCTCACCACGGTAAACAGGATCATGCCCAGCACCACCAGAAACACCAGCGGGAACAGGATGCTGAACAGCGCGTCAAACCCACTATAAAACATTTTAGCCCTCCAAAATTTCCTCCAGCAGCTGCTTTACGTCCTTCAGAAAGGCATCCTCGCCGAGGGTGTTCATTTTAAAGAACACCGCCTGACTGCCGCCCGCTGCAATGGCCGACAGCCGGATGGGCTCGTCCCCGTTCTGGAACAGGGTCAGCGTCAGGCTAAGGCGGTTGCCGCCCACCATACTGTACCGCTCAAACACCCGCACGCTGCACCGGGCGCTGCCCTCCTTGAAATCGCTGCCGGCTTCCAGCTCTGCCGACCAGCTGCTGTCCGGGATGGCGTGTTCCAGCTTGCGGAGCAGGGTATCGAAGTTCTGGTTGCGGATGGTCTTTTCAAAAATAGCCATAGCTTCCTCCTTTTGCAAAATGCAGTCCCTTTACTCTGAATACGAACAAAAGCAGGCAACGATTGCAGCGCCCGCCCTTATTTTGCTGCAGTCAAGCTTTCTTTTTTCGCAGCTTGGGTGCGGTGGCGGTGTAGCTCATATCCAACACCAGACGGAGCTTATCCTCCGGGGCGCTGCCGTCCAATGCGGCGGTGATCCAGTTTTCCTTGTTCATGTGGTAGGCCGGGTAAAAGCCCGGTTTTGCCCGCAGAGAACCGATAAGGATGGGGTCACATTTCAGGTTCACGATATCCACCGGTTGCTGCCCGGGCAGACCCAGCTTGCTTTTGGGCACGGTGGTGACCAGCGCAAACCACTTGCGGTTTGCCGCATGACGGAACACCGCCGACTCCGGGGTGTCCATCCACGGATAGTCCGGCTCTATGCTGTAAGTATCAAAAATGAGCTGTTCCAAGCCCTTGCGGTCCATGGGCTCGCCCCCTTTACGGCTGCTGTGCCAGCAGCTGCGCCAGCACATCCTCCGGGCGGGGGGTGTGGTTTTGGTATTTTGCCCGCAGCGGAGCGGCGGCGTTGTCCATGATGTAGGGCACGCCCACCACGTCCAGCATGGTCTCGTCGTTGTAGTTATCGCCAAAAGCCATGACCTGTGCGGGGTCGATGCCAAGGATGCTGCACACGCACTGCACCCCGATGCCCTTGTTGGCAAAGGTGGTATCGATCCAGAACGGCCCCGCCACGGCGCAGTTGGCCTGCTTCCAGCGGGGCACAAAGCGCTCCACATAGTTTTCCACGCCCTCGTGCAGGTACACCGACACCTTGGTGATGTCCTCCGGCACCTCGGCGGGGCTGTGAATGATCTGGTAGTGGTTGCCCACGAACTGCACCCGCTGCAGCATGCCAAGACCGCGCTCCATCAGGTAGGCGGTGTTCTGGCCGGAGAGCATCACCTCGCCCTGCCCCTCGCTGCGGGTCCACATATCGTTGGCAATTTCCTCTGCCAGCGCCCGCGGCATGGGATTTTTGGCGATGCACTGTTCTTCTTTAAAGATGGTGCCGCCGTTTTCGCAGATAAACACGCAGCAGTCTGCCACCGGTGCAAAGAGTTTGCGCAGGCTGGTATACTGCCGCCCGGAGGCCGGGCAGAACCAGATGCCCCGCTGATGCAGCGCCCGGATCTGGTCGAATATCTCGCCCTCCAGTTCCTTTTTGCCGTATTGCAGCAGCGTACCGTCAATATCGCTGCAAACCAGTCTGATGTCCATGGCTGTTATTCCCTTTCCGTTTTTTCTTATTTTACCACGGTTTTCCGCTGCGGAAAAGCCCCGGCACGGCTTTTGCGCCCTTTATCCTGTACCGCTCAGCGCTTGGGCTGGTAGTGCATACTGGACACATTATAAATCGTAACAAAGGCCTTTGGGTCCTCGCGGTTGATAAAGTTCATCAGCTTCTGATACTCGTTTTTGTCCACGATGGTAATGATCTCGTTGTGCTTTTCAAAGTTATATGCACCGATGGCCTCGTACATGGTGGCACCGCTGTGCAGGTCGTTGATGATGAACTGCCGCAGCGCCTCCTCCTTCTCGGTAATGATGCACACCCGGCGCTTGATGCTGTTATCGAAGATGAAATGGTCCAGCACGATGCCGTTGAAATAGGTGCCAAGAATGCTCAGCACCACGGTCTTTTTATCGTAGACAAGGGCGGCAGAGAGTGCCACGCACATGCCCGAAAGGGACATTGCCTTGCCCAGCTCCATGTGCAGGTACTTGTTCATGATCTTTGCCACGATATCCAGCCCGCCGGAGGATGCGTTGCGGTTGAACAGGATGCTCAGACCCACGCTGACCACCAGAATATAGCACAGCACATCCAGTTCCTGACTATCGGTCATGGAGCCAAAATCCGGGAACAGCCGCTCGAAAAGCCCCAGAAACACCGGCAGCATCACGCTGGTATACACGGTTTTTGCGCCAAACTCCCTGCCGCAGGTAAAAAAACCGATGATGAGCAGCACGATGTTCAGCACCATAGTAATAGCCGAAAGCGGCAGCGGCACAAAATTAGAAAGCACGATGCCAAGGCCGGAAATACTGCTGACGGATGTATGACTGGGCACCAGAAAAAAATAGACCGCCGCCGCAATAATGGCAACGGCCCCGGTCAGGATGGCCATCTCCTTGGCAATTGCAGGGTAGTTCAGCTTCTTGTTTGTCATTGTTGCTCCTCCAAGCTTTTGTTTTCAGCATTCAGTATACCATGCTTTGCGCTTGCAGGAAAGCACCGGGCGCAAAATAACAAGGCCGCCGCACAAAACGCTGTGCAGCGGCCTTGCCACCTTATCAAAATTCGTCTTCCGGGTCGCCGCGCTCCGGCATGGTGCGCATCTCCCGCACCAGCATGGCACGCAGATGATACTTGCGCTGCTCCTGCTCGGTCTCCGAACTGGTGCGCAGCTCCACCGTACCGTCAGGGCGGCTTTCGCCCGTGTACAGCGGAATGCGCACCACAGCCTGTGTGCCTTTTTCGGGCGCAGGCTCCAGCTGTAAGCTCCAGTCCATCCGGCGGCAGCACTCCCGGCAGAGCAGCAGTCCCAGCTGCGCCCCGCCCAGAAAGCTGCGGCGGTTTTCCAGTGCTGCCTGTACATCCTCACCGGGCAGACCGCAGCCATCGTCGGTGACGGTCAGCTGCCAGCCGCTCTCGGTGCGGCGCAGCGCAATGCAGACGCTGCCGCCCTCCCGGCTGGCGTGCAATGCATTGGAGAGCAGATGCAGGCACAGCAGCTCCGCATCTCTGCGGTCTGCCATTACGCAGCAGGCAGTACACCCGCCGTAGTCCAGCCGGATATCCACCCCAAGCTGCGCCCGGATCATATCAGACTGCGCCGCCACCTGCTGCAAAAGCTCACACAGGTCAATGGGGTACAGCTGCGGCTTTGTGTCCTCGCGCAGAAACTCCAGCAGGGTGATCGCCTCGGTGAGGGTGCGGTCCAGCTGTATGGCAGCGGTGTCGATATCTGCCACCGCCTGCCGGGTAGACTCGTCTGCACCGGTGCGGTCAAAATGCTGCTCCAGATATTCACAGTTGCGTCCGATCAGCGCCAGCGAACGGAAGCAGACCTCCTCGACCCGCTTGCGCTGCTCTGCGGTGATAGACCGCGTTTCTGTCTTTTGCTGCTCCATTGCTCTGCCTCCCCGGGCGATGCCATTTTTCTAAAGGAACGCCGCCGTGTTCCAAAGCCGTGTGCAAGCCTTACAGGCGGGTGGATGGCACTTTTTGCCGCAACACAACGTCCCTGACCGCGTAGATCAGCTTGCCAGTGGTAGGTTTGCCGCTGCCCAGCCTTGTATCGGCCTTAAACGCCAGCCACGCAAGAGGCGGCTTTTCCTCCAGCTGATCCACCATCCGGCGGATGCCGCTTTCCACAGCAGCGACCGATGTATCAAACTGCTCGCTCACCGCCTGCAAGATTTCCTTGCGGATCGCCAGCTTCTGGCTGGTGCTGCATGCGATGCCGACCGCGCAGGATAGATATCCGGCGTTGACATCCCCCTGCGGGATGCCCCACGCCGCATACAGCTGGCTGCACCGCTGCTCCAGCTGCCGGTTCTGCCGCCCGGGCATCCGGTAAAGCTGCCACAGCAGCCTTTTCAGCTCAGTGCCCTCTACGCAGTAGCACCCCTCGCGGAGCTTTTGCAACGCCGTGCCGCTGCTGCGGCCATGGCTCTGTATCAGAAGCATCGGCCGCTCCTTCAGCTGATAAAACTGCCGGACAAATTGCTCCGCAGGCAGATCCGTCAGCTCGCTGCAAAGCACCACGGCATCATAACGGACACCCTGCCGCAGCTGTGCCAGCAGCTTTTCGCCGCTGCAAAAGCAGGTGCAGTCAATGGCGGTTCCCTGCTCCTGCAAATAACGCTTCTGGACACGCAGTTCTTTCAGATCATAGCTTGCAAGGGCGACTTGCAGTTGGGCTGTTCGCTCACTGTTCACGCCATGCGCCGCCTTTCTCGCCTACCAGCCCGGCAGCTGTCAGGTCTGTGACCGCATCCCGCCAGAGCTCCGGCTGAACTCCATTTTCACACAAGTAGCGCAGGAGCCGGTAACAGAACTCCGGCGCTGCCGCAACATGCTGACTGACGATCTGCTGTCGGCTGCCGATCTGGCACAGGGTCAGCCGACAGCCTTGTGTGCCCTCTACCTCCATGGCATACACCAGCGTATACGCCTGCTGCAAACCATCAATGGCAGAATACTGCCGGATCATAGGTGAAAATGTACGTTCCATTTCAGTTCCTCCTTACTACAAGGGCCAAATTTTTTCTGCCTTGTTTATCCTTTTATTATTGTATAATTGTATAAAGCAGGAGAAACTGTTACAATCCTAAAGAAGTGTTGTTCCGACAGCCTTTCAGGTAATATAACGCCGTTTTTTCCGGCGCAGCCTGTCTGCCAGCTTTAGAATATCACGTTCAGCCTGTAAATTCAACCGGTATCTTTTTCCGCTTTTCTTTTTTGCCCCGTCCTTTCGGCAAAACCGCTGCCCGGGCGCAAAAGTGCCGCAGCTTCAGCATTCCTACGGAATAATTTCACGGTTTCTTCATTTTTATTTGCTAAACTAAATTAGATATTGTCTGCAAATGTTTCCTACTTTTAAACCACAGGCAGCAGCGCCCGGCGGCGCAGTACCGGAAAGGCACATCTATGCTCAAGCTCAAACAGATCAACAAAGAATATAAGACCGGCGAGCTGGTGCAGCACGCACTGAACAACGTCAGTCTGAACCTGCGGGACAACGAATTTGTGGCCATTCTTGGCCCCAGCGGCTCCGGCAAGACCACCCTGCTGAACATCATCGGCGGTCTGGATCGCTACGACAGCGGCGATCTGGTCATCAACGGCATCTCCACAAAAAAATACACAGACCGCGACTGGGACTCCTACCGGAACCACACCATCGGCTTTGTGTTCCAGAGCTATAACCTGATCCCCCACCAGACCGTGCTGGGCAACGTAGAGCTAGCACTGACCATCTCAGGCGTTTCCAAGGCCGAGCGCCGCCGCCGTGCCGCCGCTGCGCTGGAGCAGGTGGGGCTGGGCAACCAGCTGCACAAGCACCCCGGCGAGATGTCCGGCGGGCAGATGCAGCGCGTGGCCATTGCCCGCGCACTGGTGAACAACCCCGACATCCTGCTGGCCGATGAGCCCACCGGCGCACTGGACAGCGAGACCAGCATTCAGGTCATGGAGCTGTTAAAAGAAGTGGCGCGGGACCGTCTGGTGGTCATGGTCACCCACAACCCGGAGCTGGCCGAGCGCTACGCCACCCGCATCGTAAAGCTGAAGGACGGCGTGATCCGCTCCGACACCATGCCCTACGAACCCGAGGACGAGGCTGCTGCCGTTGCCCCCGTGCACCGGAACATGGGGCACTCCTCCATGTCCCTGCTCACCTCCCTTTCCCTCAGTTTCAACAATCTGCTCACCAAAAAGGCACGCACCCTGCTCACCGCCTTTGCCGGTTCCATCGGTATCATCGGCATTGCGCTGATCCTTTCCCTTTCCAACGGTGTGAGCCGCTATATCAGCAACATGGAAAAATCCACGCTGGCCGCCTACCCGCTGCAGATCAGCAGCACCGGCGTAGATCTGGCCAGCATGATGGATCCGGACACCTACACCAGCGTCTCGTCCGGCTCCTCCTCCGCGCCGGAGGGCATGGTCACGGTGAGACAGCTGCTGTCTCAACTGAACATCGGCGCTGCCAGCAACGATCTGCGCTCGCTGAAGGCATATCTGGACAGTGACGCCTGTACCATCCGGGACAACGCCACGGTGGAATACACCTACACCCCTGATCCGCTGATCTACCGCCAGAACCCGGACGGCACCGTGCAGAAGCTGAACCCGGACACCACCTTTTCCGATATCGCCAGTGAGAACACCTCGGTGACCAGCCTTATGACCTCCATGGCCAGCCCCTATGTGTTCTGCGAAATGGCCGAGACCCCCGCCCTGTACGAGGATCAGTACGATGTCAAGGCCGGCCGCTGGCCGGAAAAGTACAACGAGCTGGTGCTGACCCTGAACGCGGACGGCAGCGTTTCGGACTATGCGCTGTACGCCATGGGTCTGCGGGATCAGGCCGAGCTGGACAAGATCTTACAGCAGTATGCGCAGAACCAGAAGATCGATCTGCCCACGGACTACGGCACCTATACCTATGACGATTTTCTGGGCATGACCTTCAAGCTTGTCAACAAGGCCGACTGCTATGTCTACGACACTGAGCACAATATCTGGCTGAGCAAGCTGAATGATGAAGCTTACATGCAGCAGCTGGTGGCCGACAGCGAGGAGCTGACCATTGTCGGCATCGTGCAGCCCAAGGCAGACGCCACCTCCACTATCCTGCACAGCGGTCTGGACTACCTGCACGACCTGACTTATTACGTCATTGATCAGGCGGCCAACAGCGAAATCGTGCGCCAGCAGCTGGCAGACCCGGACATCAACGTGCTGACCGGCGAGCCCTTCGATGCTGCCGGCAACAGCATGCTGGATATCGCCTCTCTGTTCTCGGTGGACACGGACGCCCTCAAGGACGCTTTCCAGTTCGACACCAGCGCCCTGCACTTTGATCTGGACGGCGCATTCGACCTGACCGACGATTCCTTCGATCTTGCCACCCTCATCGACCCTTCCAGCTTCAAGCTGGACCTCAGCGGGCTGCCGCTGCCGGACATGGAGATGGACATGAGCGAGCTGTTCGACGGCGTAGAGCTGAATATCTCTCAGGACGGTTTACAGACGCTGATGAAAAAGATCATGAACGGCTACAAGCGCTATCTCATCAGCAACGGCCTGCTGAATCTGGATAAGATCGGTTTTTCCTCCTATATGCAGACCGAAGCCTTCCAGACGCTGCTTGCCGAATCCATGGGTGATCTGCTGGACACCTCCGGACTGGAGGAGCAGTTTGCCGGTACCCTTCAGCAAAATCTGCAGACCGTGATGGAGACCTACTCCGTCCAGCTGGGCGAGGCGCTGCAGACCCAGCTCACCGCCGCTTTGCAGGAGCAGATGGGTCCCGCCATTCAGAAGCTGGCCGGGCAGCTGGAGCAGAAGATCGCGCAGGCCATCCAGAGCAATATTGCGCAGCTGAGCACGCAGGTGGAAAGCGCACTCAAGATCGACCCCGCTGTGTTCCAGCAGGCCATTCAGATCAACATGACCGGCTCCGACCTGACCGAGATGATCAAAAGTACCCTGCTTTCCTCCGCTTCCAGCTACGAAAAGATTTTGGACGACATCGGCTATGTGGACTACGCAAAGCCCGATGCCATCTATATCTACCCCAACAGCTTTGACACCAAGGCGCAGGTGGTGAACGAGCTGGACGCCTACAACGCCTCCATGCGGCAGCAGGGCGAAGAGGATAAGGTGATCCACTATACCGATATGGTGGGCACTCTGATGAACTCTGTCACCGAAATCGTGGGCATGGTCAGCAATGTGCTGGTGGCCTTTGTGGCTATCTCGCTGGTGGTGTCCTCCATCATGATCGGCGTCATCACCTATATCAGCGTGCTGGAGCGCCGCAAGGAGATCGGCATTCTGCGCGCCATCGGCGCTTCCAAGCACAACGTCTCGCAGGTGTTCAACGCCGAGACCTTTATCATCGGCCTGTGTTCCGGCGTGATGGGCGTGGTGCTCTGCCTGCTGCTGCTCATCCCCGGCAATATGCTCATCCACCACATCGCGGGCGATGTGAACGTGGTAGCCTCGCTGCCGCCGCAGGCTGCGCTGATCCTGATCGTTCTGGCCACCCTGCTTACCATGCTGGGCGGCGTGATCCCCGCCCGCAGCGCCGCAAAGAGCAACCCTGTCAAAGCGCTGCGCTCTGAGTAAACTATTCCGCATTCAAATCCCTGCTGTGCTCTGTGTGCAGCAGGGATTTTGCATTCCGGCCCGGCTTGTGCTACAATAGAAAAAACTTCATTTCAAAGGAGTCTTTCCATGCCTGTCATTCATGAGATCACCGACCTTACCGCCCCGGAGCTGGACATCTACGCCCGGCTCACGCAGGCGCAGCTGCGCAACCGACTGGAGCCGGAAAAGGGCATCTTTATCGCCGAAAGCCCCAAGGTGATCGCCCGGGCGCTGGACGCCGGTTACCAGCCTCTTTCCCTACTGATGGAGCGCAAGCAGATCACCGGCCCGGCACAGGAGATTTTGACCCGCTGCGGCGATGTGCCGGTATATACCGCTGACCGGGAGCTGCTGGCACAGCTCACCGGCTTTGCGCTGACCCGGGGCGTGCTGTGTGCCTTCCGCCGTCCTGCGCCCCGCACGGTGGAGCAGGTTTGCGCCCATGCCCGCCGGGTGGCTGTGCTGGAAGGCATCGTAGATTCCACCAACGTAGGCGCTATCTTCCGCAGCGCTGCCGCGCTGAACATGGATGCCGTGCTCGTCACCCCCTCCTGCTGCGACCCGCTGTGCCGCCGCGCGGTGCGGGTAAGCATGGGCACCGTGTTTCAGGTGCCGTGGGCGCAGATCGGCACCTGCCCTGCCGACTGGCCGGATAACGGCAGTGCCCAGCTCCACGCGCTGGGATTCAAGACCGCTGCCATGGCGCTGAGTGACCGCTCGGTCAGCATCGACGACCCCGCCCTTGCCGCCGAGCCAAAGCTTGCCATCGTGCTGGGCACCGAGGGCGATGGGCTGGCCAATAGTACCATCGCCGCCTGCGATTACACCGTAAAGATTCCTATGTCCCATGGGGTAGATTCCCTCAACGTAGCCGCCGCCAGCGCCGTGGCCTTCTGGCAGCTCGGCCGCTTGTAAGTCCCCTGCTCGCGCTCTCCGAAATTGCTTGACAAACGCCCCAAAACGCGGTACACTATCAGCGTCATCATCATGAGCCTATAGCTCAGCTGGGAGATCAAGCGTTGCATTCCCGATCTGGTGTTATAGCTCATTTGCCCCCATTCAAAATTGGGTGCTTTTTTGTGGGCTCGTAGCTCAGTTGGGAGTGCAAGCGCATCGCTTTTGTGCCCCACAGAGTTGTGGGCATTCAAATGGGGAGTATGTCGGTTGGTCGCCCAACCGAGTCACGCCCCTAAATATGGGCCTATAGCTCAGCTGGGAGTGCAAGCGTATCGCTTTTGTGCTCCACAGAGTTGTGGGCATTCAAATGGGGAGTATGTCGGTTGGTCGCCTAACCGAGTCACGCCCCTAAATATGGGCCTATAGCTCAGCTGGGAGTGCAAGCGTTGCATTCCCGATCTGGTGTTATAGCTCATTTACCCCCATTCGAAATTGGGTGCTTTTTTGTGGGCTCGTAGCTCAGTTGGGAGAGCGTTCGGTTCGCATCCGAAAGGTCGAGGGTTCGACTCCCTTCGAGTCCATAAAACGCCGTATCGTTTAACACGATACGGCGTTTCTTTTTGCCATTCTTTGCAAAATCGTGCATCATTCGTCTTAACAGCGCAAAATCGCGTGTGCAGCATTTTTAGGCACAATGCTTATGGTTTCACCTGCTGTTTTGTCTAAAACGACGATTCCGGCATTTGATGTATAACGCCCAACTTTTTGAGGATTTTGCGACTTGTTTTTCTGATTTTTGCTTCGTCCAGCCGATGCTGCGTGACGCTTGAACTCCTCAAATTCATCCAGCGGTACATTAAGAACGATCTCGATATTATAGTCGCGTCCGACACGCACTTCTTTGATAAACTGTTTCAAAATGGCCTGACGCCTTTCAAAACTAGCGCCCTTATAGGTGCTTGCCCATGTGAACAGATCACTGCAATTACGTTCAGCTTTCTGGTTCTGTTCCTCGATTTCCTTCAATTTCTTTTCCGAGTCTGCCAGATTTGTCTGTGCAATAAGCAGTGCTTCCTTGTTTTCATTGACCATCTGCTGGATCATCTCGCGGTCGAGTCCGCTTGTTCCTTGGATGACACGAATCATTTCCTTTTTTAACGCATCCTGTTCGTCAACCTTGGTCTGAACTTCCTCTTTCCAACGAGTTGTTTCTTTTTTAGCTGCATCCAAATCTTTACGCCGCATTTCTTCCAGAAGATTGCTCTTGGAGCACTCCAGAATTTCTTCAAACTTCATGCACACGATGCTTTCTACAACTGCGTCCAGTGTCGTCACACCATAACCGGACTGTCCATCGCACTGCCCCGGATGCCGAACATTAAAGTTGCAGCTATAACGATAACGCTTTTCTTTTACGACAGTACCATCTGCCCGAAGCCGAGTGCGTCCGCTGCTGGTAATATTCAAACGATTGCCGCAGTGGGCACAGAACACTTTACCACAAAGCAAGGCATGAGGACTGTACGAATCTGCATCCTCTCCCTTCTCTCTGCGGCGGGCATCCCGCAGCTCCTGAGCTTTTTCAAATACTTCCGGCTCGATGATCCGTAACTCAGGGCATTCTTTTTCAACGTTGCCATTGATAAGATAACCCGTGTATCCTTTGTTACGAATCATCCTGCCAATCGTAATATTAGGGATGTTCTTTCCATTGCGCCCCATAATATTGTGTTCGACAAGATAGTTGCAGATCCGTTTCGCTCCGTATCCCTCATAAACATACTTCTGAAAGATCAGGCGCACGATTGCCGCTTCTTCCTCGTCAATCTCCAAATCACAGACAGCTTGATTCTTTTTGTTCAAGCGGCCTTTCTGGACACGCTTGTAGCCGAAAGCGACGATGCCTCCAGTGTAGTGACCTTCTTCCGTAAGCTGTTCTATACGGGTGCGAGTACGGATAGAGGTCTTGATGCTTTCGCCGGATGCCTGCCAGTAGCGGATGTAGTTCATCAGCTTATCGACATGAGAATCAAATCGCTGCTGACCTTCGTTTACGCTCCAGACCTCGACCCCTTGCTTCGTGAACCATTCCACGATAAAGGGCGTTTCGTCGTCACGCCGACCCAGACGGTCAAACATGAACACCAGCAGAACATCAAACTCTCCGGCAGCAGCCGCCTGCTGAAGCAGTTGGAGCTGATCGCGGTCTTTTGCAGATTTCTTAAAACCGGAAACGCCTTTTTCGGAAAACTCCTTGACGATTTCCCAGCCCTGCCGTTCTGCAAATTCGTGGCAGGCTTCTTTTTGCATGGGTATGTCATCCTTTTCGACCTGTCCAATGGTCGAAACACGGTATAAGGTATATACACGTTTTTTCATCGTTGTTACTCCTTATGTAAAACTAAAACAACGATACTGTGCGCACACTCGTTTGTTTGAATTGGTTGCTGCATCAACTGTACCATTATTTTAGTGCTGGACTATCCTTGTTGCAAGGATGCCGGTTCAACTGCAATTCTTGGCTTCTTCGCAGAGGGTATCATGAATCAGTTTCTGAAGAACCTCCATGCTGTCACCATCTTCTGCATAAGTGATTTTCACTTTGCAGCCATTAACGATATACGAATCCTGCGACACAGGAATCACATTCATATTGGTCATATCTAGTCCTTCTTTCAAAAGTAGCGATAGTGCGTTATAATTATGTAATAAGAGGCACCTGTAGCTTGCAGATGCCCCTTGGCATAGGAAATATGTTTTAGAACTTCATCGGCAAGGCTTCTTTGCGACCTCTGCCGTTGTAAGCCATGTAGATGGGAAAAACGTATTTCTTCCATCCGGGCAGCTTTGCAGGGTTATCCCTGCCAACACGGTAAATCTCCATAGGATGGACGCTGCCAAGCGCACGAACCAGCCGTTCCTCGCTGAACTCGCCGTGATACAGTTCCACAAAGTGCATCATACCACGCAGGACAGATGCACGGAACGAATCGGGCTTACCATCCCACGCAGCCACGATTATCCGCAGGGATTCGCAGTAGATTTTCTCGCCCATCTGGTTGTACAGCTTGAGTGCGGTGCCCACGCAGCTGATGCGGTAGTCGCTCAACTGCAAGCCGTCATAGTTGAATGCCAGCCCCACCCGGTTGGTAGCAGCGAGAAATGCCTTGGAAGGAGCATCACCGCCCACGACCTTGGCACGCAGCTTGATGCCCGCCGTCAGAGGAGCAGAGTGCCCGTTCTGCTCTGCAAAGAGCAGAGCTTCCTGCTCCATCGTCAGTCCGGTGTAGACCTTGCAGAGAATCGGCAAATCCTCACCGCCGTTACGGAGGATGCGCCCCTCGATGGTGTGCTGACCGTTCACCACATAATACTTGCCGTCGCGGAAGCTGACCTTCGGCTCGTTGGCAATGTACTCGTTGAAATCGGCAGCAATCATTTCCACACGCTTACGCTCCACACCCCGCTGATAGATCTCGCGGGGGTAGATCAGCACCTTGCTGTGAAGCACCAGCATCTGGTACGGTGGAGTGATATTAAAGGAAGCAGCATAATTGTTCGTGTCGTTTTTCAGGCGCATCTTATTTCCTCCTTAATTCGCCAAATGTATTTTTCAGCTTCGGTCAAAATCTCAGTCACTTGCTTCTTACGCTTCGGGCTGGTGAGCAAGCTGGGATTAAAGGTGAAGCTGTATTCAAGCCGCTGGATCATTGCATGAACAGCGGATTGCAGTTCGGTGTATAACATCATTTCTTCGACTGTTCCTGCATCCTCAAAATCGGATTTGATAGGAGTGTAGGGATAGACAGGCGGCTTACCGTCAACTACTTCTGGCGGTGCGTAAGCCGCCGTAGAGCGGATGATTGGTTTGAGTTTTTGGATACTTCCCATCGGGTTCAGCGCAAGGCTGATTTTTACAGCATCATCGACCCGCCCCATCTCTTCTGGGGTGAGGTGTCCGACAAATCTTTTGACACGGCTTTTGTCGATGGTGAAGATTTGCTCAGCCTGAACGATGGACGGCTCCAGCCCCTCCGGTTCCACCAGACAATGCGTCGGCTGCGTAGCTTTCTTTTCTGTCTTACTTGTCAAAGTCGCAATGATCAATGTCGGTGAACAGGAGTTTCCCACATCGTTTTGTAGAATGACTGCCGGACGGGTTCCGCTTTGTTCGGAACCCGTCCGGTTGTCAAGTCGAACGAAGTAGATGTCTCCGCGTTGGAATTTCAAAGTAGATTCCAAATTGCGAAACCTCCGTTTGGATATGTAAGAAACCCGCTGCACCTCCTAGGCAGCGGGTTTCTGTTGAAGTATGGGAGCAATTCTTTTTATACGATACACATCACCTCCTCCGATGATTGAAACGAAGCACCAGCATCAGCGGTGCATTACAACATAATCGTAACCACGCCGGGTCTGACAGACAGTGCAAGTATCCATGTTGTTGTCTGCACTCGGCACGATAGCGATTTTGAAAGCCTTGGCTTCTACGAAATGTCGCAGACAGGTTGCACAGAGGGTTCGGATGGACTTGATCATTTCCGGGGTCAGTTCCATCTCCTCGTAAATCTCCTGTTCGCGCACCGTAGGATTCAACTCGTCCATTTGAGTAGTCCTCCGTGTTAGTAAAGGTGATTAGCGGATAAATATGTAAAAGAACAGGAGTGACCGGAGACCGAAAACAGCATCCGGTCACTCCTGATAAAATATGTTCAGGTCTCGCATATTCGCCCTCGGCCCCCTGCGAGTGGGGCATGAACATCTGGCAGCGGACTTGTACCGCTTCATTGGCAT
>ERZ773115.1754-NODE-1754-length-18862-cov-2.792737_pt1 | contig 18862 bp, 14 predicted proteins | sample MGYA00511116_ERZ773115 | MGnify/ENA primary metagenome ERZ773115 (study PRJEB29015, sample SAMEA2737869) | human gut metagenome | biome: human gut; feature: human-associated habitat; material: faeces | place: China | collected 2012 ... | reverse complement strand
TTCAAAATCAGATATTTACTATCATTGGTAAAAGTAAAACTTTCCATTCCCCGGAAGATTTGTTCTTCCCCATTGGTAAGGCAAACCAGTTTTACCTGATAAGCAATACCGGCAGCCGCATTTTCTCCCGCCGGTTCTGAAAAGACGATCCAGTGGGAATCTTTGGAAAATTCGGGAGCAGAAGTATTTTTATATTTGTACTCTTTTCCCGACGCGATATGCCGGACAAACAAAGTATCTGTTTTCTCCGCAGCCTGGATTCTCCACATCGCCCATTCGCCGGACGGAGATAACCCGTATTGCAATAGTTTGTGCCACAACTCGAATTCATGAAAATCCCGTATTGTTTTATTGCTGGCCCATACGTTCCCCATACCTCCTACTCCGATCAGACAAATGCAGAAGGTCAATATTACTTTTTTCAAACCGATCATTTTTTCAATAGATTCTTCAATAATTTTTTTAATGCAGGATTAGAAGGCCGGAATGCTTCGGTATCTACCCAATTGCCTTCTTTATCGATCAGGATAAACCGGGGAATAGAACCGACATGTAACTCTTCCGGGAGGTAACTCCAATCACCGGCCCACAATTGCACACCTCCCAACTGATGTTTCCGGACATAGTCTTTCCATTTTTTCTGAAGTTCCTTATTGTGGATCACGATGTTGGAGGTCTTCATTCCGGCAAGGTTGAAGGTCTTGCTCGGCGCCGTGCAGACAACGATCCGGTCCGCATACTCCGAAGCCACATTCATGATCGGTGTGAACGTCACGCCACGGCGGATCAGGTCGCAGTGGATCTCATCGCAGATGATCCATTTGTCGTACTTTTTACAGATCTCAACCGTCTTTTTAAGCTCGTCCTCCGTCCAGACACGACCTGTCGGATTATGCGGACTGCACACCACGAGAACCTTGTTTGCCGGATCCGCCATCTTCTTATCGAGATCTTCAAAGTCGATCCGGTAAGCACCGTTCTCATAGATCAGCGCGTTGTCCACCGGAATGCGTCCGTTGCTGTTGGCCTTATTCGTAAATGGATAGTAGATTGGGCGCTGGAGGACGATCCCGTCCCCCGGTTCCGTGAGGAGGTTGATGAGCGCTGCATAAGCCGCCACAACGCCCGGACAGAAGAACAGATTCTCCCTGCTCTCCTCCCAGCCATAGCGCTTCTTCATCCAGCCTGTCACAGCATCCATGCACTCATCCGCATCGTACATGGTGTATCCGAAGATTTTCCGGTCGATCCGCTCGTGGAGAGCCTTTAAGATCGGTTCTGCGCAGGCAAAATCCATATCTGCCACCCAGAGGGCGAGGGAATCTTTGTCAGCTCCCTTCGGCAGACGTTCAACTTTCATTGCGTGGGTTCCCTTGCGGTCGATCACTTCATCAAAATTGTACTTCATGAATGATTCCTCCATTTCTTCGGCTCGCCGGATGCTTCTCCGTCTGACCTGTTTATTCATTTTTATCTGGTTAGTCTCCTTAAAAGCCTTATATCTCTGGCATTCCTACGCTAAAATCAGTTTCTTCCTGCCGCAGGGATTTCAGGACTTTTCCGCCAATTAAATATTCCTTCATATCGACAATTTAGAATTTATTCCTCGTCCAATATCATAGATAAGGAAATTCTTTTCTTCGCCATATCCACTCCGAGAACCTTCACCTCAACGATATCCCCTACGCTGACCGCCTCAAGCGGATGCTTGATGTACTTCTTGGAAAGCTGGGAAATGTGCACAAGACCGTCCTGATGAACACCGATATCTACGAAAGCGCCGAAATCAATGACGTTTCTGACGGTTCCCTTTAAGATCATTCCCGGTTTTAAGTCCTTCATATCGAGGACATCCGTTCTGAGGATCGGTTTCTGCATCTCCTCACGCGGGTCTCTCGCCGGTTTTTCCAGTTCCTTTACGATATCCTTTAAGGTCTCCTCACCGACTTCCAGTTCCTCTGAGAGCTTTTTATAATCCATGATCTTCTTTGAGATCCCGGCAGCTCCGCCTTTTGTGATCTCCTCCGGCTCCACATGGACACGTTTTAACAATTCCATCGCCGCCTTGTAGGACTCTGGATGCACAGACGTTCCGTCAAGTGGATTATCCCCACCGGCAATTCTCATAAATCCGGCGCACTGCTCGAACGCCTTCGGGCCGAGCTTTGCGACCTTTAAGAGCTGGCGGCGGTTTGTGAATGCACCATTCTCCTCACGGTAAGCGACAATATTTTTCGCGATCGTCTTTGACACGCCGGAGATGTACTCCAAAAGGGATGCCGATGCTGTGTTCAGGTCAACTCCAACCTTGTTTACGCAGTCCTCCACAACATTCCCGAGCGCCTCACCGAGGTGTTTCTGGTTCATATCATGCTGATACTGACCGACGCCGATGGCCTTCGGATCGATCTTTACAAGCTCTGCAAGCGGGTCTTGAACACGTCTTGCTATTGAAACGGCACTTCTGAGTGCAACGTCATACTGCGGAAATTCTTCGGTTGCAAGCTTTGACGCACTGTAAACTGACGCACCTGCCTCGTTTGTCATAATGTAAAATACTTCTCGGTCAATTTCTTTTAAAAGGTCGGAAATAAATATTTCGCTTTCCTTTGAGGCTGTTCCGTTACCGATTGAAATTAAGTTTACGTTGTTTCTTAAAATCATATCCGTAAGAATTTTCTTAGCCTTGTCTTTGTCGTGGTTAGGTAATGTGCAGTAAACAACATTGGTGTCAAGGACTTTGCCTGTTTCGTCCACAACCGCGACTTTGCACCCTGTTCTGTAACCCGGGTCAAAGCCCATAACGATTTTATCCTTAATAGGCGGTTGCAATAAAAGTCCCGAAAGATTTTGATTGAATACCTTTATTGATGCCTCCTCGGCATTTTCCGTAAGCATATTGCGTATTTCTGTTGATATGGACGGCGCGATGAGTCGTTTATAACTGTCCTCAGCGGCAAGTTTGACATACTTTGTAGACGGTGATTCGTGTTTTGGAGTAAGTCGTCTGAAAAGATAGTTTGTGATTTTTTCTTCGTCAATATCAATTTTTACCGATAAAAATCCTTCTTTTTCGCCACGATTTATCGCAAGCAATCTGTGGTTTGCAAGTTTTTTTATTGGTTCGGCAAAATCATAGTAAAGACGGTATACACTGTCGTCTTCTGTTGACGCTTTTGAAACCAAAAGACCAAAGTCGATTGTTTTTTGACGAATATCTTTTCTGTATTCGGGGTTATCACTGATTTCTTCGGCGATTATGTCCATAGCACCGGCCATTGCGTCCTCGCTGCTTTCAACATCTTTTTCGGTGTCGATAAAATCAAGCGAAATACTTTCTATATTATCATTCGGATTTTGTGCAAGGATAATTTCGGCAAGCGGTGCCAGTCCTTTCTCTTTTGCGATAGTCGCTCTTGTGCGGCGTTTTGGTCTGAACGGACGGTATATATCCTCAAGTTCCGATAATGTTACGGCATTTTCGATTGATTTTGCGATTTCAACGGTCAAATTTTCTTGCTCGTCAATCAAACGCAATATTTCTTCTTTTTTATCTTCAAGGTTACGTAAATATGAAAGTCTGTCGTAAAAATCTCGTAATATTTCATCACTTAGAGAGCCTGTTGCCTCTTTTCTGTAACGGGCAATGAAAGGAATTGTGTTTCCGTCATCAATCAGTTTTACAGTGTTTGTAACCTGTTCGGGATGTAAGTTAAATTCAGACGTAAGCTGATTTATGATTTTTTCTTCTGATTTTTCCATTATGTATATCCTCCAAAAAATAATGTTTTGCTTTGAAATTATTCTGTAACAATTCTGCAAATGAATTTTAAAAATTCTATTCACAAACTGAAATATTTGTGATATAATAGTAACAACCACAATATATAGTGTGCAATTATGTAAACTCAACACCAAATATATATGTGATTAAAAATGCAGTTAAGCTAATTATATCCCATTTAGCCTAATTTTACAAGCAAAACAGTAAAATGAGTTAAAATGAGATGTACAAGCTGAAAAAAATACAAAAAACCTATTGCACTTTTGATTGATTTAGGGTAAAATGGAGTTAATGGGAGCGAATTGGAGCGTTTGGGGTGACAAACGGTCAAATTGGAGAGAGTAACCCATAAATCAATAAAAAGGCAGGTGACATTGAATATGGTAAATTTTGTTGACGAATATCCGCGTCAGCTTGACGAGCGCGGAAGAATTATCTTGCCTGCCAAAGTTAGAGAAAATATGTCCGAAACAGTGTACGTTACACGTTCAATGTCAGATAAATGCCTTCAATTATACACACAAGAGGAATGGGATAAGATTTCTGAAAAGATTAATCAACTCCCAACTGCCACAGACAGAAATGCTGCGGCTTTTGTACGTTTGTTTTTCGGTAAGGCTACTTCAGCCGTTATAGACAAGCAAGGCAGAGTGCCAATCGCAAAGCGTCTGATGGAATATGCTAACCTTAAAAAAGATGTTGTGCTTGTAGGTGCAAACACACGTCTTGAAATATGGGACAGTGAAGAATGGGATAGATACCAAGATGAACTTTCAGACGATATTATGATGGACGGAATATTAAATTACGGACTTAATATTTGATTTGAGGTTGTCGATAAAGTGTTGACGGTTCAAAAAATTAATTGAAAGGGAATCAAAATGGAATTTAAACATATTTCAGTATTGTTTGGGGAAAGCATTGACGCGCTGAATATCAAACCGAACGGTATATATGCAGACGGCACACTCGGCGGCGGCGGACATTCGCACGGTATTTTGTCAACAAACGATTCGTGCCGACTTATCGGTATAGACCAAGACAAAGAGGCTATTGCGGCGGCAAAGGAACGTCTTAAAGAATTTGACGGCAGAGTGACGTTCGTAAATCGCAATTTCAGTGAGATTAAGGATATTTTATCAGAACTTGATATTGATGAAATTGACGGTGCGGTACTTGATTTGGGCGTGAGTTCATATCAGCTCGATAATGCCGAAAGAGGTTTCAGCTATATGCACGATGCCGCTCTTGACATGAGAATGAATACGTCTTCGCCGAAATCGGCATATGACGTTGTAAATTCATATTCATGTGAGGATTTGATGCGTATTTTTTATGACTACGGCGAAGAAAAGTGGTCAAAGCGTATTGCGGAATTTATTTGTGAAAAACGCAAAACAAAGCCTGTTGAAACAACATTTGAACTTGTTGAAATCATAAAGGCGGCAATACCGAAAAAAGCCCGTATGGAAGGCGGACATCCTGCAAAGAGAGGGTTCCAGGCGATAAGAATTGAAGTCAATAACGAACTTGGAATATTGGGAAATGCTATTAAAGGCTTTGTGTCAAGCATAAAATCGGGCGGCAGATTGGCGATTATAACGTTCCATTCACTTGAGGACAGAATTGTCAAAAAAACATTTCAGGATTTGGCAAGGGGTTGCACTTGTCCGAAAGAATTTCCGGTATGCGTATGCGGTAAGAAACCGGAAATTAAAATTATTTCAAGAAAACCGATTTTACCGTCGGAAGAAGAGCTTGAACATAATTCACGTTCAAAAAGTGCAAAATTGAGAATTGCCGAAAAATTATAGGATAGGCTAAAGGATAATTAAGGGAGAGAATTATTGTGGAATACGGAAATTTGGCATATAAATTGCCGGAACAGTATGATGAACCGATAAAAAAGAGAAAACCACAAAAGAGAAAAGAGAAAACAGTTAATACCACAGCAGTCAGTAACAAGAGGAATCATGAACAAATGCAGTATAAGAGAACAATTTTTCGTGGAATATGCGTGACAGTGCTTTTGGCTGTATCAGCAGGATTTATGATTTCAAAATTCGTTGCTGTGAATGAAATGAACCAGCAGGTTGCGTCACTTAAAAGTCAGCTTACAACGCTTGAATCAGCAACAAGTCAGATGGTTTTTGATCTTGAACAGAGTGTTGACCTTACAGAAATTGAAAAAGAGGCAACAACAAGATTGGGTATGCAAAGACCTGAAAAGTATCAGACAATATATGTAAACGTAAAGCAAGATGATATGACAGAGAAAACTGCCGGTGAAGTAGAGGGGTTTGGACACGGTATTGTGTCTGTATTGAAAAAGATTGGTGGTAATATTGTACAATTTTTCAGCATAAAATAAAAATGGACTTCTATAATTATAAAATTATGAAAAATGTACATTTATTAAAGTATTAAAAGGAATTGATAAATTAATGAAACCATCATTAAATGAAATTAAAAAGAAAACGATATTTATGGTGTGTATCGTTGCTGTACTGCTTGCGTTGCTTGTTTTGCGAGTGGCATATTGGCAGATAATAAGAGGTGACGAGCTTTCGAGCAAGGCAAAGGCACAACAGCAGGGCAGCAGTATTGTTACAGCCTCAAGAGGAGATATTTACGACCGTAACGGTAAGGTGCTTGCGGAAAGTGCAACGGTAAACACACTTATTTGCAATCCTAAGGATATTGAGGCGGACGGTGACAGTGAAGTAATCGCCGCAAGATTGGCTCCTGTTTTGAATATGGATCAAAACGAAATCCTTAAGATTATAACAAAAAATTCAAGATATCAAGTTATAAAAAAACGTCTTACGAACGAACAGACCGAGGCGGTAAAGAAATTAAGAGATTCAGATGTTGACGCAACGATTGCAAAAGCATTTAAAGGGGTATATTTTGAAAATGATTCAAAGAGATATTATCCGTTCAACGTTGCACCGCATATTTTGGGATTTACGGGATATGACAATAACGGTTTGCAGGGAATTGAACTTACTTTCGACGATGAGCTTATGGGGCGTAACGGAAGTATAGAAACTAATCAGTCGGCAAAGGGTACAACACTTAAAGACCAACAAAATGAGTATTTGAACAGTTCTCAAAACGGTGATGACGTTGTGCTTACGATTGATGAAACAATACAGCATTTCCTTGAAAAGCACCTTGAAGAGGCGGTTACGGAAAACAAGCTTAAAGAGGGTGCGGCAGGTATTATTATGAACCCGAAAACGGGCGAAATACTTGCAATGGCAACTAAGCCTGATTTTGACGTAAATAATCCGTATGATATTGACCAGTTTGAAAAATATGCGATAGATTTGGGATATGATACATCAGATGACACAAGTGACGATCCCGATGCAACACCGAAACCGACAGAAGATCCGAATAATTTAAGTGACGAGGCCATTGCGAAAATAAGAAATAAAATGTGGAGAAATAAGGTTATTTCGGATACATATGAACCGGGCTCGACATTTAAGATTATTACTGCGGCGGCGGCTTTGGAAGAACACGTTGTAGACCTTAATTCAACATTCTATTGTCCGGGATTTAAGATTGTTGCCGACAGAAAAATCGGTTGTGCAAACAAGAGCGGTCACGGCGCTCAAACATTTGTAGAGGGTGTAAGAAACTCTTGTAACCCTGTATTTATGGAATTGGGCGAAAGACTTGGATATGAGAAATTTATGGAATATTTCACTGCATTCGGTCTTACCGAAAAGACAAACGTCGAACTTGTCGGTGAGGCGTCAAGTATTTATTACCATAATAAAATGAGTGAAGTCGATATTGCGACAAGTTCATTCGGTCAAGGTTTCCAAATAACACCGATACAGCTTGTAACAGCCGTTTCGGCGGTTATCAACGGCGGTGAAAGAATGAAACCGCAGATTGTAAAGGAAATCAGAAACTCAAACGGAATTTTGAAAACGTATGAGCCGGAGGTTATAAGCCGAGTTATTTCGGAAGAAACATCTCAGCAAATGAGAGAAATTCTTGAATCGGTTGTATCGTTGCCGACATCAACAGGTAAAAATGCGTATGTAAAAGGCTGTCGTATCGGAGGTAAAACAGGTACTTCGGAAAAAGGTAACCGTGACGAAGAAAAACGTATTGCGTCATTTATCGGTTTTGCTCCTGCAAACGATCCGGAAATAGTATGTCTTATAATGCTTGACGAACCGCAGGTTGATAACAAGTACGGCGGTACAATAGCCGCACCTTTGGCAGGTGAAGTTATTGAAGATGTACTAAACTATCTCGGTGTTGAAAGGCAGTACACAGAAAATGAAGAACCTGACGTTAAGCAGGAAATACCTGACGTTAGAACAATGGATTTGACAGAGGCGAAGAAAGCCATTGTTGACAAAAAGTTGAATGTTCAAGTGAGAGGTGACGGTGATACGGTAGTTGACCAGCTTCCGAAACCGGGTACAATGCTTAACGAAGATTCAACGGTAATATTATATACAGAAGAAATTGACAAAACACATACGGTAACAGTACCTAATCTTAAAGGAATGTCCGTGGATAATGCGAAATATACTCTTGAAATGAGCGGACTGAACTTTGAGATTGTCGGTGCGGGACACAGTGAAGTGTCGAGTGCGTATGCGGTAAATCAGAGCATAGCGGCAGGCGAGGAGGTTACACCTGCGACAGTAATAGGCGTGGAATTCCGCCAAGTAACTTCAGACTAATAGGACAGGGGGAAATATCAAATGTTAGCAAGTGAATTATTAGGCAGTAAATGGCTTGATGAGCATGAAGATATAGATATAACCGGAATAGCGTACGATTCAAGAAACGTACTTCCGGGAAACATTTTTGTATGTATCAAAGGCTTTGAAACGGACGGACATAAATATGCAGAAATGGCAGTTAAAAACGGTGCGTCACTAATCGTTGCCGAAGATAAAATAGATGTAGATGTACCTGTTTGGTATGTTGAAAATTCGAGAGTTGAAATTGCGGAAATGGCTTGTAAGTATTACGGCAATCCGTCAAGCAAATTCAAACTTATCGGTATCACAGGCACAAACGGTAAGACTACAATAACATATTTAATAAAGAGTATAATCGAAACAGCCGGTATGAGAATCGGTGTTATCGGTACAAATCAAAATATTATTGGCGACAAGGTGCTTGTTACGCAAAGTACAACACCTACAACACCAAACGCACTTGAACTTCAACAGCTATTTGCGGAAATGGTTGACAGTGATGCGGAATGTGTTGTAATGGAAGTTTCGAGTCATGCACTTGAACTTGAAAGAGTACACGGTTGTCACTTTGACGTGGGTGTGTTCACAAATCTTACGCGTGACCACCTTGATTTCCATAAGACTATGGAAAATTACTTAAATGCAAAGGCTAAGCTGTTTAAAATCAGCGATAAGGGCGTTGTTAATTTCGATGATGACGGCGGTAAGAAGATTGTTGCAAACAATGACTGCGATATATTAAAAGTCGGTCTTTCGGACGGCTGTGACCTTAAAGCGAAAAATATTGAAATTTCATCATCGGGTGCTGATTTTGATGTTGAATATGACGGTAAGACATATCGTGTCCATATAGTAATTCCGGGCAAGTTCAGCGTATATAATGCAATATGCGCTATGGGTGCGGCACTTCAGATGGGTATTGATATGGATACCATTATCAAAGGTCTTGAAAATGCAACAGGAGTTGTCGGACGTGTTGAGGTTGTTCCTACAAATACCGATTATACGGTTATAATCGACTATGCACACACACCGGACGGTCTTGAAAATATAATTAAAACCGTTAAAGATTTTGCAAAGGGTGAGGTTATAACATTGTTCGGCTGCGGCGGTGACAGAGATAATACGAAGCGACCGATTATGGGTGAAATCGCCGGAAAACTTTCGGATTACAGCATTATAACGTCAGACAATCCGCGTACGGAAGACCCTGTTTCTATTATAGAACAGATAGAAGTCGGAATGAAACGCACAGACGGAAAATATAAAGTAATAGTCGACAGACGAGAGGCTATCGCGTATGCTCTTGACCACGCAAAGAAAGATGATGTAATCATTCTTGCGGGTAAGGGACAGGAAACATATCAGATAATAGGTAAAGAGAAACACGACTTTGACGAACGTGTTGTTGTATATAAACACCTTAATAAATAATTGAAAAGGGCGGCTGAAAAACTACCGCCCTTATTTTTGAGCATAGGACAAAAAGAGAGAAAGGATTTAATTTATTATGCAGGCAATGACGATTGAAGATGTATTAAAAGCAACAGGGGGAACACTTTTAAGCGGTGATATACACCAAACTTTTAACGATGTAATCAGTGATTCGAGAAAGGTTACGGCAGGTGTGCTTTTTGTGCCGCTTGTCGGTGAAAAGTTTGACGGTCACGAATTTATAAAGGCGGCTTTCGACCTTGGTGCTTCGGCTGTTTTGACACAGAGAGATACCGAGCTTTTAGTAGATAAGACAATCGTAAAGGTTGAAGATACATTAAAGGCATTCGGCGACATTGCAAAGTATTACAAGCAAAAGTATAATGTTCCGACTGTTTCCGTTACGGGCAGTGTGGGAAAAACCACTACTAAAGATATGCTTGCATCAGTCCTTTCACAGAAGTATAATACACTTAAGACAATGGGCAATTTCAATAATGAAATAGGTTTGCCTATTACGATTTTCGGACTTGAAAAAGAACATGAGGCGGCTGTTCTTGAAATGGGAATGAACCATTTCGGTGAAATCGAACATCTTGCTGATATAGGCAGACCTGATGTTGCGGTTATAACAAACATCGGTCAGTCGCATATTGAAAATCTCGGCTCACGCGAAGGCATTTTCAAGGCGAAAATGGAAATGACAAAGCTGTTTACAAAGGATAATACACTTATAGTAAACGGCGATGATGATTACCTTTCAAAAACAAAGGGTATGGGTGAATACAAGGTAGTATATTACGGTATAACAAATCCTGAAAATGATGTTTACGCAAAGGATATTGAAAATAACGGACTTAACGGAATTAAATTCACCGCAGTTGTTGACGGCGGCGAATATCCTATTGAAGTAAATGTTCCGGGTAAACATAATGTGTACAATGCACTTGCGGCAATATGCGTAGGACGTGAATTTGATGTGCCTATGGATAAGATTGCAGAGGGAATACGCAGTTTTGAACTTACAAAAATGAGATTGGCTGTTGAAGAATATAACGGTATTACGATAATCAATGACTGTTATAATGCGTCACCGGATTCAATTAAAGCGGCACTCGGAGTACTTGCGGATACAGATAAAAACAGAAAAGTCGCAATTTTGGGCGACGTGCTTGTAATGGGCGATTTTGCAAAAGACGCACATTACAATCTCGGTAAGGTTGTCAAGGAGAGCGGAGTGGACTTGCTTATAACAGCCGGTGAAAATATGAAATATCTTGCACAAGGTGCAAAGGATAACGGTGTAGAAAATATAGTGTCATTTGATAAAACTCTTGAAGTGTGCAACTATGTCAAAGCTGAAATCAAGAGCGGTGACGCGGTGCTTATAAAGGCGTCAAGAGGAATGCACTTTGAAGAAGTATATAACACAATTAAAAATAAATAACGAGAGGAAAAGGATTAAAAAATGGAATTGATAAAAGAAATGTTAATGTCATCATTGCTTACACTTGTCGTTGCACTTGTTGTAACGCTTGTGTTCGGACCTGTGTTTATTCCGTGGCTCAGAAAACTTAAATTCGGTCAGGAAATAAGAGAAGAAGGTCCGAAGTGGCACCAGAAAAAATCGGGTACACCGACAATGGGCGGTATTATGTTCATAGTTGCAATGGCGATTGCGATACTTGTAACAACAGTCATTTTTGCAATGAACGGTAATTTTAACACGACATACGCAAGATGTATTGTATTGTTTGTAATTTCACTCGGCTTCGGTGTTATCGGTTTTGTGGACGATTACATTAAAGTAGTAAAAAAACGTAATCTCGGACTTACAGCACCGCAGAAATTCATAATGCAAGTTGTGCTTGCGGCAATTTATATTGCAGTGCTTTACTTCATAGGCGAGCTTGATACGGCGATTAAAATACCGTTTACAAGTATTGAATGGATAATGCCGATATGGCTTTACATACCGTTCGTAATGTTCGTTGTCGTAGGTGTTGTAAATGCTGTAAATCTTACAGACGGACTTGACGGTTTGGCATCAAGTATAACGACAATAGTTGGAATATTCTTTATGCTTGTGTCATATATCGTATTTAAAGAGTATGGCGTGACTGTATTTTCAGTGGCATTAATCGGCGGTTTGATAGGGTTTTTGTGGTATAATAAATATCCTGCAAAGGTGTTTATGGGTGATACAGGCTCACTTTTCTTGGGTGCGTCGGTTGCACTTATGGCGATTGACCTAAAAATGCCTATACACCTTATATTGATAGGTTTTGTATACTTTATGGAAACACTTTCTGTAATTATGCAGACTGCATATTTCAAATATACAAAGAAGAAATACGGTGAGGGAAGAAGAATATTCAAGATGAGCCCTATTCACCACCATTTTGAAATGTGCGGTTGGAAAGAAAAGAAAATCGTTGCGGTATTTACATTGGTAACGGTAATTACTTGTGCTGTTGCATATTTTGCAATTTAAGACGAATTAATCGGAAGGAGATTTAGATATGGCAGGGACTGCATATCCTAAAAGAGCTATAAAACAGAATAGACGAACAACTCGTGCTAAAATAGGAAAACCGGTTAAGCTTGCACGAATGGGAGAGATAGACTATACATTTTTGTTTATAGTAATATTGTTGCTTTCATTCGGTTTGGTAATGCTGCTCTCGGCGTCTGCACCTGCCGGAAATACTTTACATAACAATTCGTACTACTTCTTTAATAAACAATTCCTTTGTGCAATATTGGGACTTATCGGAATGTGGGTTATTTCAAGAATTGATTACAATAAATATAAAAATACCGTTCCGAAGTTTATGATTGTATGTACAATACTTTTGGTCTGCGTTCTTATACCGGGTTTGGGTGTAAAATTGAACGGTTCGAGAAGATGGCTTAATACTCCGTTTCTTCAGCTTCAACCGTCGGAATTTATGAAACCCGTTATAGCGATGTATTTTGCACGACTTGTCGATTCGGGAAAATATAATTTGAAACATCTTAAGGGTAATTTGCCGTATATAGGAGTTATGCTTATAGTTGTCGGACTTATGCTTATGGAAACACACCTTAGCGGTGCGATAGTTATTGCCGGTATCGGTGTAAGCGTTATGATTGCAGGCGGTACACCGATTAAACCCGTACTTATCGGAGCGCTTATTCTTTTACCAATCGGCTTAGTCGGCGTTCGTGCACTCAGTGGTGTAAGATGGGCGAGAGTAACAAGTTTTATGAATCCGTTTGCGGATATTCGTGACGAAAGTTATCAGGTTGTACAAGGTCTTTATGCGATTGGCTCGGGCGGTATTTTCGGACTTGGCTTGGGACAGAGTGTACAGAAATATTCGTATTTGCCTGAACCGTATAATGACTTTATATTCGCGATTGTTTGTGAGGAACTTGGTCTTATCGGTGCGGCTGTTGTAATTTTGCTTTTTGCGGCGCTTATTATAAGAGCAATAAGAATTGCTATGAATGCACCCGATACATACGGCTCACTTGTTGCGGTGGGGATTGCGGCTCAGCTTGCTATTCAGACGATACTTAATATCGCCGTTGCAACATCGAGCGTACCGAATACAGGTGTAGCATTGCCGTTTTTCAGTTACGGCGGTACGGCGATAATAACGCTTTTATGTGAAATGGGAGTATTGCTTAATATATCAAGACATTCCGTAAAAGATTAATGTGGAGGAAGATTTATGAGAGTATTATTTGCGGGCGGAGGAACAGGCGGACATATTAATCCGGCTATTTCAATCGCCGATTATGCAGCTAAACAGGATAAGGATTTTAAGGCTTTGTTTGTCGGTACAAAATCGGGACTTGAAACAAAACTTGTACCGAAAGCAGGATATGATATTGAATATATCGAAATACAAGGCTTTGACAGAAAACATATTTTCAGAAATTTTGAAACGGTAAAAAAACTTATTTCCGCAAGAAGAAAGTGCAATAAGATTATAAAGGAATTTAAACCCGATTGTATCGTTTGTACGGGCGGATATGTAAGCGGCCCTGTTGCTATGGCATCAAAGAAAATGAAAGTGCCGTCGCTTATACATGAGCAAAATGTGTATCCGGGTATGACGGTAAAAGGCAGTGCAAATTATGTTACATATCTTGCACTCAGCTTTGAAGAAACAATTAATCATATGCAGCATAAGGAAAAATGTGTTGTAACAGGCAATCCGATCAGAAGTGAAATACTTCATTCCGATTACAAAAAGTCAAGAGAAAAGCTCGGTATAAAAAAGCCGTTTGTGCTTATTTTCGGCGGCAGTTTGGGTGCGGACAGAATTAATGATACGGTAATCGGTATGCTTGACAGAATATCAAAGGACAATAAAATCGAATTGCTGTTCGGAACCGGTGACAGAAATTACGATAAAATAATGAATAAAATTAAGGAGAGCGGAATAACTCTTTCGGATAACATAAAGATTGTGTCATATATTGACAATATGGCAGAGTGTATGGCGGCGGCAGATGTTGTTGTATCAAGAGCAGGTGCGATAACCGTAAGCGAAATTGCCGCACTCGGTAAACCGTCAATACTTATTCCGTCACCGAATGTTGTGCGTAATCACCAAGAGCAGAATGCAAGAGAATTTGAAAATAAGAATGCGGCAGAATTAATTTTAGAAAAAGATTTGACGTCTGACGCATTATACGATAAAATAATGTCTATGGTAAGCGATAAGTACAGATTGAAAGAGATGTCGGAAAATTTGAAACCGCTTGCCAAAGTAGACGCACTTGAAAAAATATATGAGCTTATGATAAAAATGGCAAAAGGAGATAGAAAATGAAAATCACAACAGTAAAAGGTACAAATGATTATCTTCCTGAAGAAGTCAGACTTAGAGATTATCTTCAAAATCAAATTTTAAATACATATCAGGATGCCGGCTTTGAACGTATTATGACGCCTGCAGTTGAAGATATTGAAAATCTTGATAAGAGTGACGGCGGTGATAATCTTAATTTGATATTTAAAATTTTAAAGCGTGGAGATAAGCTAAAGAAAGCAATGGACAGCGGTGATACAAATAAGCTTTGTGATATGGGACTTAGATATGACCTTACACTTCCGCTTTCAAGATATTATGCAAATAATCGTGAACAACTTGTTCTTCCTGCAAAGTGTATACAGATTGATAAGGTGTACAGAGCGGAAAGACCGCAAAAGGGCAGACTTCGTGAGTTTGTTCAGTGTGATATTGATATAATCGGCTCATCTTCTATAAGCTCTGAAATCGAGCTTATTCATACAACAGCAAAAGCACTTTTGTCGCTTGATATAAAGGACTTTACCGTAAAAATTAATGACAGAAGAATTTTAAGAGCATTGCTTAAAGGTGTAGGCTTTGAAGAAAGTCAGCTTGACAGCGTGTGTATTACATTTGATAAAATGGATAAAATCGGTGCTGAGGGCGTTATCGGCGAGCTTACCGATAAAGGCTTTGACGGCGGTGCTATCGCAAAATTCGGTGAAGTCATCGCAAAAGCACTAACTGTTGAAAGCGTAAAAGATGTTTGCGGTGAGGAATCTGCCGAAAGTATTGAAACAATAATTAATGCAGTTGAAAAACTTTCGGACGGTGCGTATAAGATTAAGTTCGATATTTCGCTTGTAAGAGGTCAGGGATATTATACAGGTACTGTTTTTGAAATCGTAAGCGATAAGTTTAAAGGTTCTATTGCCGGCGGCGGTCGTTACGATAACTTAATCGGTAAATTTACAGGTGAAAATATTCCTGCGGTAGGTTTTTCAATAGGTTTTGAAAGAATTTTCTCACTTCTTACAGAGGCTGGATATACAATTCCCGATACTAAAAAGAGAATTGCTTTACTTCACGATAAAGCAGACGTTGTAAATGCTATAGAAGAAGCAGAAAAGCTGCGTAAGGATTATGATGTTGTAATCTATGAAAAGCCAAAGAAATTGTCTAAATTCCTTGATAAAATTCAGGCAAAGGGTTACTTTGGTTTCTGCTTCCTTGGAGAAGAAATAAGAGAATTGAAGAAATAAGAATTAAAGCAAGCTATACAACAAAATAGCTTGCTTTTGTTGCTTGAGAATGTGAGGTTGTGAAAATATGAATTTGGGATTTTATATGCCTACAAAGGTTATTGTGGGAAAGGATTATGTCAGAGAAAACAGTGACGTTTTCAAAATAGGAAAGAAAGCACTTATCGTAACAGGCAAAAAATCCGCAAAATTAAGCGGTGCACTTGACGATGTCAAATATGCACTTGAAAAGAATAATATTGAATATGTCATATTCGATAAGGTTATGAGTAATCCGACAGTTGAGTGTGTGTATGACGGTGCGGAAACAGCAATGGAGGAAGAAGTTGATTTTGTCATTGCCATAGGCGGCGGCTCGCCGATGGACTCGGCAAAGGCCATTGCATTGCTGGCAGTATCGGACATTGAAAGAAAGAATTTGTTTGACGGCAACATAGGCAATAAGGCACTTCCTATGATACATATTCCGACAACTGCCGGAACCGGTTCGGAGGTTACACCGTATGCGATTTTGACAAACCACGAAAAACAGACAAAAAAGAGTATTGCGTCACCATGCCTTTTCCCAACATACGCATTGCTTGACGCAAAATACACAAAAAATCTCGGACTTGCCACTACGGTCAATACCGCAATAGATTCACTTTCACATTCGGTTGAAGGAATGATGTCAAAGAGGGCGAATGTAATGGCTGATGTAATCGCTAAAGAGGCTGTTAAAATTATTGCGTCAACATTTGACGATTTGATTAGCGGTGAACTTACGGAAGACGACAGAGAAAAACTGCTTTATGCGTCAATGCTTGGAGGTGTTGTCATATCGCAAACAAAAACAACGGCGGTACATGCAATGGGCTATTCGCTTACATATTTCAAAAATATCGACCACGGCAGAGCAAACGGATTGTTGCTCGGTGAGTTTACAAAGTATATTGAAAGAAATGATAAGGACAGAGTTAAGGAAATATTGTCTTGTATGAATTTAGACAGTGCAGAAGAATTTAAAAATATTCTTGCGAAAATTTTGGGTGATAAAGAAAAGTTTGAAAAAGAAGAACTTGAATTGTATGCAGAAATTGCTCAAAATGCAGGCGGTACACTAAACAGTATGTTCGTTCCGTCAAAAGATGAAATACTTCAAATATATGTTGAGTCATTGATGTAAAAAAACGGCGGTCTTTGACCGCTGTTTTTTATGTGTGGAATGTTAAAGGGCGGCCAATGACCGCCCGTACGAATAAGAATGGCAGATGACCGCTTATGTTAAACAATATTGTATGTAGGGGCGACCATTGGTCGCCCTTTTTTTAGATATTAAGGCAGTAGAGGACGGTGCCACGATGTCCCGAGAAGCCACCACACAGTCGGCGTTGCCGACAGCTCCCCACAAGGGGAGCCAAAAAGCCTCTCCTTGAGGAGAGGTGTCACGAAGTGACGGAGTGGCAAAAATTAATCACCAGTCAAAAAATCTTTCGGCGATTTACCGGTAAGTTTTTTAAACGCTTTATAAAACGTGGAATAATCATTAAACCCACATTCATAGCAAAGCCCCATAATATCCGCACCTTCGGAAAGCATTTGTTTCGCCTTAGTGATTTTTCTTGTATTCATAAATTCTTTTATTGTAATACCGGTCTGTTTTTTAAATGTATGGCACATATAATACTTATTAATAAAAAATTTTTCTGCTAAAAAATCCAGTGTTATATCTGCGGAAATATTATCGGTAAGGTAATCTATTATATCGTCAATACGGTTATTATTTGTCGGTTTTATCGGCAAAACGGTGTTGTCAAGTGCATGATTTACCGCGACAAGGAACTGTAAAAAATACGATTTTATCATAGCGTCACTTTCGGGTACTCTGTTTAAAATGTAATGTTCAACATTTTTGAAATAATCGTAAAGTCCGAAAGACTGAACAATGTCTGACGGTATTCTGTTATTTTCGCCAATAGGTGAAGAATTTATTTTATCAAACAAATCAAATTCGGTGATAAAGTCGGGATGTATCTGCATAAAAATACGCTCATACGGCTTTTCTGACTGAAAGAAAATCGTATGAAGTTCTCCTGGTCTTGTAAGCAAAATATCGCCGGGGTGAATTTTATATAGATTATCCTCGACTATGTACGTTGCATCACCCGATATAAAATACAGAAATTCATAATATTTATGAAGGTGCAAGTTAAGCTCCGGAGGCTTTGAACGGAAATAACTGTAAAGATATTCTTTCTGTTTATATGAAATTGCATCCATAAAATACACCTCCTACACAATTATTATAGCATAAAAGGACAATATTTGCAATATTTTGGACAACAAATGCAATGGAATAAATTTAATTATTGTGTTATTATATAACCGTAAAATAAATCTCTCTCTCAGACAATCGTATTCTTATATAGATACGGTTGTTTTTTTATAATAAAATAGGTCGAAAAATATTTACTTGATACATTTTTTGTGATAGAATATTTATACCGATAATTTATAAAAAGGTTGAGGCAGTTGTAATGTTGAAAAAATATTTTAAGGACGAAAGCTATAATATAATGCCGTGTGGTGTTGTTGCGTTTCAAAATGACAGTACGCTTAAAATTATTTCGGCGAATGATTACTATTATTCGACCTATGCGAACGGAAATTTTGAAAGTCTTAATATTTGCGAAGAAGACAAAAATATTATAGCTGATTTGAAAGATAAAAATGAAGTGGTATACAAATGTATTGTTTCGGACGGGACGATACGTTATATTTGTATGCATTTGACTAAATATAATGAAAATGATATTCTCGGTATTCTTATGGACGTTACGGAACAGCATACGAATCTTGTCAGGATGAAAG
>ERZ773115.1731-NODE-1731-length-19020-cov-6.025837_pt1 | contig 19020 bp, 20 predicted proteins | sample MGYA00511116_ERZ773115 | MGnify/ENA primary metagenome ERZ773115 (study PRJEB29015, sample SAMEA2737869) | human gut metagenome | biome: human gut; feature: human-associated habitat; material: faeces | place: China | collected 2012 ... | reverse complement strand
GGCTGCCCCAGGCGGCCCGGGGCAGCCTTGTGGTCATCAACGCCACCCCCCTGGGGATGGAAGGCTTTCCGCCCTTTGCCAGCCTCTCCTTTCTGGAGGCGCTGCCCCCGGGCGCGGCGGTGTTCGACCTGGTATACCACCCCCGGCAGACAGCCCTGCTGGCGGCGGCCCAGGACCGGGGCCTCACGGCCATCGGCGGCATGGAGCTGCTGGTGCAGCAGGCCATCCTGGCCTTTTCCCGCTTCACCGGCACGGCCCTGGACCGGGAGTCCGTCCGCCGGGACCTGCTGGCGATGGTGGAAAAAGCATAAAAATACACGCCGCAATCCTCTCAGATTGCGGCGTGTTTGCGTGCGTGTAAGCACAGGCCTGCGGGGCCGTGGGGGCCGAGTTATAACCTGCACCGATTCAGCAGGTGGGTTGTCTCCAGCTTGCTTCGTAGCTTCCAACTTCCAGCCGCAGACGGCAGCCGGGAGGCCTGCTGTTCACATACTGATCCGACATCCCCTATAACAAAATGTGAGGATAAAAAAGACCCGTCACACCTCGCAGGGAGCCGTCTTCCGACGACACCCATAGTATAGCAGACCCGGCGGGAAAATAAAAGGGGAAACTTGCGGATTCCCCCTGGAATTTTCCGGAAGCGGCCCCCGCCTTTCGGCATTTTCACGAAAGGGCTTTCGGTTTGCTAAAATCGTTTCCGGCATGGAAAAGGCGCTCCATTGGAGCGCCTTTTGTGTTCCATATGCCGGATGCAGCATCCACAAACCGGAAACCGGTCAGGAATTTTCGTCATCCTCGTCCATCAGCTGCTCCATAAACAGGTCATACACCCGCTGCAGCTCCTCGTCGCTGTCCAGGGTGGTCAGCAGCTCCTCGCCGTTTTCCGTCACGGACTTCAGGATCACCAGGCCGAAATCCTCGGCGGCTGCCTCGTCGGTCTCGTCGTCCACCGTGGGGAAGAAGGCCATATAGGTCTGGCCGTTGTCCTCCAGGGCGTCCACATATTCCAGCTCGATGTCGTTGCCGTCCTCATCGGTCAGGGTGATGAAATTGGGGCCGAATTCTTCGCTCATTTCCGTTTACCTCCTGTTGCAGTTGCCTGTATCATACCCGATTCCGCCGGAAAAAGCAAGTGATTCTTATTTTTCCCGCAGCATCCGCAGCACCCGCCGGGGCGTGGGGGGATTGCCCTTATACAGGGACATCAGCCGGTATACCCGGCCCGCCAGGGCCGTCAGCACCCCGGCGCACGCCACCACCAGCGCCAGGGACACCAAGCCCCCCAGCAGGGAGGTCTGCCCCAGCAGCACCCGGCTGGGCGTCACCAGAATGGCGGTGAAGGGGACATAGTCCAGCCACCGGGCCGAGGAGGTCATGCCGTCCATGCCCCCGGCGAACATGCAGCAGAAGAAGCTGGCCACCAGCACCAGGGAAAACAGCACGTTGGTGCTGGACAGGTCCTCGGCCTTTCCGGCCATGGACCCGCCGATGGCGGACAGACTGCAATACAGCAGGAAGCCTGCCAGCAGCAGTCCCGCCGCCTCCAGCATGGCGGGAACGCTGAACAGACCCGTCAGCCGTCCCACGCCTTTGAGCACCTCCAGCAGCGGCAGGGTCACCCCCGTCTGTCGGACCACGGCTCCGCCGATGGCAAAGCCACCTGCCAGACCCGCCGCCCATACGGCCAGCTGCAGAAGTCCCGCCAGGGCTGTGGCCAGCACCTTGCCCAGCACCATGGCCCCCGGCTCCACGGACACCAGGAACAGGTCCATGAGCTTGGAGGTTTTTTCCAGGATCACGCTGGCCGCCGTGCTCTGGCCGTACAGCAGCACCAGGAAATACAGCAGCATCAGCGACGCAAACGGCAGCAGCATGGACAGCAGGCCCATGGCCTCCCCTTCCCCGGTCTGCCCGCCGGTGACGGTGACCTCCACCGGTGCCGTCAGAAGGGCCCTCTGCTCCGGCGTCAGGTCCGCCCGGTCCAGGGCCTCCTGGGCATAGCCCTCCTCCATCACCGGGTTCTGCTCCGGGGCGGCGTTTTTCTGGTGCTGGGCCGCCACAGTCAGGGAGAGGATGGGGATCAGCAGGCACGCCAGGGCCACCGCGATGGTGGCCGTGCGCCAGCCCCTCTGCCGCAGCTGCTGGGTCAGGGTGAAGGAAAACACCCGTCCCAGTCCCTTGTATCGTTTCATCGGACCGCACCTCCCTTGGCCATGGACATCAGCTCACGCAGCTTCACCCGGCTGCCCCGGTGGACGATGAGTCCCGCATATACCCGGGACGCCAGGGTCAGCAGACCCCAGATCACCGCCGCCTGGATCGCCCAGGACGCCAGCACCAGCCAGAAGGACACATTGCCCCCGGCAAACTGCACCGGGGCGCAGAAAATACTCACAACGGGGCACAGGGTGGAAAACACCGCCACCGGCCCGGAGGGCACGGCCCCCACCACGCAGGAGGCCAGATATCCCGCCATGGTCAGCAGCATCACAGGCCCCGTGGCCTCGCCTGCCTCCTCCATGCCGGAGCAGCAGGCCCCGGCCACGCCGCCGATCAGGGACATGGTCAGATACCCCAGCCCCAGGGACACCAGCAGCACCAGCAGCCCCCCCGCCGCCTGCCACAGGTCCTCCTGCACCCGGGGCACAGCCGCCAGCAGGCCGGACAGCTGCTTCTGCAGCACGCCGGGGCCCATCAGCCCCGCCGTCAGCCCGCAGGACACGCCGAGGCCCGCCAGCATGGCCAGCAGCCACCCGAAAGTGAAGGCCATCACCGCCAGAATCTTCCCCGCCAGCAGGGCCATGGGCTTCACGCTGACCAGCAGCAGCTCCACCAGCCGGGAGTCCTTCTCCTCCACCACGGCCCGGATCACATAGGACGCGCTCATCAGGCACAGGATCATGGCCAGGATGGAATAACCGTACTGGACCCAGAAGCCCTCCTCATGGGAGTCCTCCTCCCCGGTGGATGCCGTCAGGGCCTCCAGCTGCCGGGACGACAGGCCCGCCGCCTGCAGGCAGGCGTCCCGGACGGCCTGCCGGGCCGTCTCCGCCAGCTGGGACAGCTCCCCGGCGTGGGCGCTTTCGCTGCCGACCACCGCCACCTGATAGCCGGTCTCATCGCCGGTGATTGTCACCACAGCGTCCGGCTCCCCGGCGTCGGCGGAAAAGTCCGTGTCCGCCCAATAGGCGTTGCCGGAGAAGTCCAGGACCAGATCCGTGCGGTTGTCCACCCGCACCGACGCCAGACCCGCGGTGTCCGATGTCTCCGGCGTCTCGCCGCCCAGGAGGGCCATCAGCGGCATACTCACCGCCGCCAGCAGCACCATGATGATCAGCGTCACCCGGTTTGCCCTGCTTTTCAGCAGCTGCGACAGGGTGAAGCGGTACACCTGGCCCGTGCCGGACAGGTCACGCATCGGACTCACCCCCTACGGTTTCCACGAAAATCTCGTGAAGGGACGGCTCCCGCAGGTTGAACAGCACCACCGTGACCCCGGCCCGGGTCAGCCGGGCCAGCAGGTCGTTGGCCTGCTCCTGACCGGTGACCTTCAGCTGATACTCAAACTCCTTCCGGGTCACGATCTGCGCCCCGCTTTCGGCGATGTACGGCCCGGCGTCCTCCTCGGTTTTCAGCTGTAAATGCACCCGGCCATAGCCCTTCTTGATATCGTTCAGGTGCCCCTGCAGAACCGTTCTGGACCGGTCTAAAATGGTCAGATCCGTGCAGAACTCCTCCACCGTGGCCATCTGATGGCTGGACATGATCAGGTATTTCCCGGCGGCGATCTCCTCCCGGATGATCCCCTTGAACAGGTCCGTGTTGATGGGGTCCAGGCCGGACAGGGGCTCATCCAGGATCAGCAGCTCCGGGTCCGACAGCAGGGCCGCCATCAGCTGGATTTTCTGCTGATTGCCCTTGGACAGCTGGTCCGGCCGCTTGGGCTTCTCCCGCTGGGCGGAGCCGCCCAGAAGCCCCCGCCGTCCCGTCTGCGCCGGGGCGCTGGGATAGAGATACTCCTCCACCTCCAGCCGCTGTGCCCAGTACCGGATGCGCCGTTTGGCCTCCGCCCGGGGCACGTCCCGCAGGGACGCGAAGTACAGCAGCTGATCCATCAGCGCATACTTGGGGTACAGCCCCCGCTCCTCCGCCAGATATCCCACGTTGCAGCGGCTGATATCCAGCGGTTCCCCGTTCCACAGCACCTCTCCCCCGTCCCGGGACAGCATATTCAGCATCATGCGGATGCTGGTGGTTTTTCCCGCGCCGTTGGTGCCCAGCAGGGCATACACCCCCGGCCCGGGCATCCCGAAGGACAGACGGTCCACCACCGTCCTGTCCCCGTATCGCTTGGTCAGGTCCTTTACCGTCAGGCTCATGTTTCTTCCTCCTCCCAGAATAACTGGTCCAATGTCTTATCCAGCGCCCGGCAGATGGCGATGCACAGGTGGATGGTGGGGTTATAGTCCCCTTTTTCGATGGCGTTGATGGTCTGCCGGGACACGGACACCATGTCCGCCAGCTGCTGCTGGCTCAGGTCCTTGGCGGCCCGGGCCGATTTCAGGCGCAGATTCTTCATGCCTCCGCGTCCTCCTGCTCCTCCCGCTTCTGGCGGCGCAGACGGACCAGCATGCACACGAACATCACCCCGAACAGCACCCCGCAGGCCGGGGACAGCGCGTTCCAGGTCAGCAGTCCGTCCTCCACCAGGTCCCCGCTGCGCAGCTGCAGGAGGAAGTTGGGGATCTGGCACAGCACCACCGCGCCGAACAGCCACAGATAGGTCCGGGGATTCTGGGCCACGGCAAAATACGCGTCCTTCCGGACGCAGGCCACGATGAACACCCCGATGGACAGAAAGATCAGCATCCACGCCGACACCCCAGGCTTGGCCCAGGGGCCCCAGAGGGCCTCCACCCCGGTGTTGACGGCCAGGCTGAGCATCAGCGTCAGAAACGCCCAGCGATAGGCCACCCCCCGGGCGGCCATCTGCCGCTCGTCATACTCCGGCTTGGGCCGGCCCTGCTTCTTCCGCACCGCCGTCAGTATCGCCGTGACCACCGCCACGGCCATGATCCCCGCCAGAATGCCCGCCAGATAAGGTTCCGTATCCATCGCTCCTTTCATATTGTTGCCCCAGCATATCACCCGCCCGACAGTTTGTCAAGTATATTTTACAAAAGTTTCATTTTAGTTGTCACCCGGGCAGGCCGCCCTTTTCTCCTCGACAAAGGCGGCCCGGCCGGGTATAATGGTTCTATCCCACCAAGGAGGACCACGGATATGAAGAAAAAGCGCCTGTTTCTGATCCCCCTGTGCCTGTTGCTGCTGGCTGCGGCCTGGTTCCTGCTGCGAAGCCGCATTCCCCAGCGGTGGTACACCGCCGATGAACTGGGCATCCCCCAGCTGCAAAGCCCCCTGGACGCCGACGGCGACGGCGTGGACGACTGGACGGACATGGTCCTGGGCGCCCGGGCCTATATTGCCACCAACCCACACTATAAAAGCAAGTATTATGCCGGGGGCTATCCCGACGACGGACTGGGCGTGTGTACCGACGTGATCTGGCAGGCCTTCCGGGCGGCGGGCTACTCGCTGAAGGACCTGGTAGATGCGGACATTGCCGACCATCCCGCCTGCTACCCCAACATTGAGACCCCTGACGGCAACATCGACTTCCGCCGGGTCAGCAATCTGGATACCTTCTTCCGCCGCCACGCCCAGGTGCTGACCTGCGACCTGGACGACCCCGCCCAGTGGCAGCCCGGGGACATTGTGATCTTCGGCGACCGGGACCACATCGGCATCTGCTCCGACCGCCGGAACCGGCAGGGGATCCCCTTCCTCATCCACCACGGAAACCCCATCGACGAGGCCGTGGAGCGCAACGACATGGGCAAATACGTCATTACCGGCCATTTCCGCTGGATGGGATAAGGTTTTTTATAAAAAACGCCGCCTTTCCGTCACAAACCGCAAAATTTATCTTGCAATTCCCGGCGCACTGTGGTATTATATTTCAGCATTCCGCACAGGGGCGGACTTTCGGTCGGTGCCGCAAGGTTGGCCGGGGGGAGGAAGCTCCTGGAGGCAACAAACTAAAAATCAAAGGAGAAATGAAACCATGGCTAACCAGAACGTCGTATCCATGAAGGCCCTGCTGGAGGCCGGTGTCCACTTCGGTCACCAGACCCGCCGCTGGAACCCCAAGATGGCCCCCTACATTTACACCGAGCGCAACGGCATCTATATCATCGATCTGCAGAAGACCGTGAAGAAGCTGGAGGAGGCCTATAACTTCGTGCGTCAGCTGTCCGAGAGCGGCCAGTCCCTGCTGTTCGTGGGCACCAAGAAGCAGGCTCAGGAGGCCATCAAGGAAGAGGCTCTGCGCTGCAATATGTACTATGTCAACGCCCGCTGGCTGGGCGGCATGATGACCAACTTCAAGACCATGCGCACCCGTATCGACCGCCTGAACCAGCTCAAGACCATGCAGGCCGACGGCACCTTCGATATGCTGCCCAAGAAGGAAGTCATCAAGCACCTGGGCGAGATCGAGAAGCTGGAGAAGTACCTGGGCGGCGTGAAGGAAATGAAGAAGCTGCCCGGCGCCCTGTTCATCGTGGACACCCGCAAGGAGCGCAACGCCATCGCCGAGGCCCATCGTCTGGGCATCCCCGTTGTGGCCATCGCCGATACCAACTGCGATCCCGACGAGATCGACTATGTGATCCCCGGCAACGATGACGCCATCCGCGCCATCAAGCTGATCGCTTCCGTCATGGCCAACGCCATGCTGGAGGGCAAGCAGGGCGAGCAGATGGACGAGGCCGCTGAGGCCCCCGCTGCGGAATAAACTAAGACTCTGCGGGAGCGCAAGCTCCGATACTATATAAATTGGAGGAAAAAGATTATGGCTTTTACCGCTGCTGATGTAAAGAACCTGCGCGAAATGACCGGCGTGGGCATGATGGACTGCAAGAAGGCTCTGACTGCTTCCGACGGCGACATGGACAAGGCCGTTGAGTTCCTGCGTGAAAAGGGCCTGGCCGCCTCCGCCAAGAAGGCTGGCCGTGTTGCCGCCGAGGGCATGGCTTACGCCGCTGTCATCGACGGCGTGGGCGTGGTCGTTGAGGTCAACGCCGAGACCGACTTCGTGGGCAAGAATGAGAAGTTCGTGGACTTTGTCAAGGGTGTTGCCGCTACCGTGGCCGCCAACAAGCCCGCCGACCTGGAGGCCCTGATGGCCTGCAAGTACAACGGCACCGACCTGACTGTTGAGCAGCAGCAGCAGGAGATGGTCCTCGTCATCGGCGAGAACATCAAGGTGCGCCGCTTCGCCATCTTCACTGATGGCGTGTCCGTTCCCTATATCCATGCCGGCGGCAAGATCGGCGTGCTGGTGAACCTGAAGGTGGAGGGCGATATTGACGCCACCGCCGTGGGCAAGGACGTTGCCATGCAGATCGCCGCTCTGAATCCCCGTTTCTGGGACAAGTCTCAGGTTTCTCAGGACGTGCTGGACGAGGAAAAGAAGATCATGATGGTCCAGATGGAGAATGATCCCAAGATGGCCAACAAGCCCGAGCAGGTCCGCGAGAAGATCGTCATGGGCAAGATGAACAAGTTCTACTCCGAGAACTGCCTGCTGCAGCAGGAGTTTGTCCGCGGCGATGTGTTCACCGGCTCCGTGGAGCAGTATATCGCTGACGCTGCCAAGAAGCTGGGCGGCAAGGTGACCTTCGTTGACGCCATTCACTACGTCAAGGGCGAGGGCATTGAGAAGAAGGCTGACGACTTCGCCGCAGAAGTCGCCGCTCAGATCGCCGGCGCTGCCAAGTAAGTTTCCCTACACGTGAGATTCCCGCAAGCTTTTCGGCTTGCGGGAATTTTTCATTGCATTTTTGATTTTTTATGTTATAATTGATTTACATAAAAACAAATTATCAGAAACGGAATGGCTTTCAAAAGATATGCGGCAGAGCTGCCCCGGAAAAGTCATAACCGCCCATTCCGGTTTCTTTTGGATAGCCTCGGGAGGATGACCATGGAGACCTTCATCTGTAATCAGACAAAAATACCCAAGGACCGCTGGCGTTACGGGCTCCGGTCCTCTGCCAAGGTAGGCTGCGGGTGGATCGCCGTATACAACGCCCTGATCCAGCTGGGTGAGTCCCCCCTGCCCGAGACCATTATTGACGCACTGGAGCACCAGCTTCCCCTCATTCACGGCAATCTGGGCACCAGTGTGCTGGGGCCTGCCATGCTTCTGAAAAAATGGGGCTACCATGTGACGCTGTGCTCAGACCCGGACCGCTTCGACCGGATGTGCCGCCACTCAGACGTGAGCATTCTCTTCTACTATTGGCGCAAGGGCCTTCGCGTGGGTGCCCACTTCGTCTGCGTTACTGCAAATACGGAAGGATTCTGGGGGTACAATACCTATACAGACTCCAAGGGTCAGGATTTCTACGGAACAAGCCTCAGCGCATACCTAAAAGAGCAAAAGCACTTCGGCTGTGTGCTGACCTGTATCAGGAAGCCAAAACAGCAATCCAATCCATAATACCGCAGCAAATCGGCGCACTGCCTAAAACAGTGCGCCGTTTCAGTTTATGTCGTGCGGAATTTCCTTATGCCAGTGCCCCAAAGCCCAGCACAACAATGCCCAGGACCATCAGAATCACGCCGGTGGCACGATTCAGGGTCTTCGGAGTGGCCTTGTTGGCAATAACAGCGGCGATCCGGGCCCACAAGAAGGTGAACACCACGCAGAGAATGAATACCGTCCAGTCCGGTGCGCCGCCGATGGTGAAATGGGAGACGGCACCGGTGAGGGCCGTAAAGGTCATAATGAACACGCTGGTACCAACAGCGGTTTTCAGCTCATAGCCCAGGACGCTGGTCAGGATCAGCAGCATCATCATTCCACCGCCTGCGCCCACAAAGCCGCAGATGAAGCCGATGAGGCAGCCGCAGACCATGGATTGGATTGCCCGTTTTTTCGCAGACACCCCCTGCATGGCCTCTTTGGTGGTCATAACAGGACGAATAATAAACTTCACACCCAGCAGGAAGGTCATAAACACAGAGAAATTCCCCATGGTCCGGGAGGGCACCAGGCTGGCAATGTAGCTGCCGATGACCGTAAAGGCAAGGACGCTGAACATCATGATCAGGCCGTTGCGGATGTCCAGATTTTTGTTTTTGCCGTAGGTATAGGCGGAAACAGCGCTGGCCAGCACGTCCGAAGACAGGGCAATGCCCACGGCCATATAGGGGTCCATGTGCAGGAAGGTGATGAGCATAGGGCTGATGACCGCTGCGGCACTCATGCCCGCAAAGCCGGTACCCAGCCCGGCGCCCATGCCTGCAAAAAACGTGACAAGGATGGTGATCAATATCTGCATGTTAGTTCTTTTCCTCCAATAGTCTGTCCATATTTTGATTCATGATCTCCAGGGTCCGCAGAAATACGGCCATGGAGTCGGCATCAATGTTTTCCCCCAGCTTTGAAAAAAAGCTCTGCTGAAGGGCCTTGCCTGCCGTCACAATGGGGTCCGCTTTTTCCGTCAGGCGCAGCGCCCGCTTTCGCCGGTCCCCTGCCACGGCCGTTCTCACCAGGTAGCCCTCCTCCTCCAGGCGGTCCAGGTGAATGGAAACCAGGTTGGCTTTCAGGTGCCGCACCTGTACAATGTCCCGGGCCGTATTATAGTCCGGATTGTTGGCCAGGAACAGCAGGATATCAAAGGATGTTCGGGCAATCCCCTGCTCCCGGCAAAAGGTCGCACAGACCTGATCGTAGCCGGTCAGTATTTTTCGGGTCAATTCATAACAGAAAAGCATTCTGCGTCTTCTTTCTTCAAATTTAGATATTTCAAATTTGAACTAAATAATATCACAGCAAGTAATACTTGTCAAGTGGTCCGGCAGACTTTCTTTTTCCATAAGGATTATACAATTTTGCAAATATATTCCTTTTATTTGCAACTTTTTTCTTGCGTGAAACGAATGTTTGTGCTACAATTAAAGAAATTTGTCCGCCCCTGCCGGATTCCTTCCGGCAGGGGTTAAGAGAGAAGGGGGAATTCATTTGATATTCGGCAAACACATCAACGTCTACTATCGAAAGTATGCGTTGGCCCTGCTGACAGGACTGCTCGCCCTGTTCACGGTGGACTATCTTCAGCTGAAGATCCCGGAAATCTATCAATTGGTCATCAACGGCCTGAACCAGGGCTATATCCTGGAAAACGGCGTGCAGATCCCTTTTGATATGAATTTCATGCTGGACCGGATCTGTATGCCCATGGTGTCCATCATCCTGGCCATTGTATTCGGCCGCTTTTTGTGGCGCGTCACCATCTTCGGCGCAGCCACCAAGGTGGAGACGGACCTGCGCAACAAGATGTTCCGCCACGCCGAGGACCTGAGCCGGGAATACTATCAGGTCAACAAGGTTGGCAACCTCATGAGCCTGTTCACCAACGATCTGGACACCGTGCAGGAGTGCTACGGCTGGGGCTTCATGCAGTTCTTCGACCCCATTATTCTGTGCACCCTGGCCATTACAAAGATGTGGCGTATGGACCATCTGCTGACCGTTCTGTCCCTGATCCCCATGGTTCTGCTCTTCGCCACCGCCACCATCGTTGGCAAGAGCATGACCAAAAAATGGGACTACCGGCAGGAGTGCTTCTCCAATATGTCCGATTTTGCCCAGGAGAGCTTTTCCGGCATTGCCGTCATCAAGGCCTTCGTAAAGGAGACCAAGGAGCTGCTGGCCTTTGAAAAGCTGAACAAGGAAAGCGAAGTTTCCAACATCGACTACACCAAGGTTACGGTCCTGCTGCGCATCCTGGTGACCACCTTTGTGGAAAGCGTCATCTGCGTCATCCTTGGCTACGGCGGCTATCTGGTCTATAAGGGTGAATTCAATGCCGGTCAGCTCATGGAATTCATCGGCTACTTCAACGCAGTGATCTGGCCCATCATGGCCGTTGCCGAGCTGATCGACATGACCTCCCGGGGCAAGGCCTCTCTGCAGCGCATCAGCGAGCTGCTGGATGCCCCCAAAAACGTCTATGACCGCCCCGATGTCAAGGCCCTGAAAAACCCCAAGGGTGACATTGCATTCCGGGATCTGAGCTTCACCTACCCCGACGGCGAGTTCCCCGCCCTGGAGCACATCTCCTTCGAAATCAAGCCCGGTGAAAGCATCGGCCTGGTGGGCAAGACCGGCTCCGGCAAGACCACTCTGGTGGACCTGATCCTGCGGACCTACAATGTGCCCGACGGGACCCTGTTCCTGGACGGGCAGGATGTCAACAGTCTCTCCATCCGCTCCGTGCGGGACGCCTGCGCCTATGTACCCCAGGACAATTTTCTGTTCTCCGACACCATTGAAAACAACATCGCCTTCGGCAAGGAAGAAACCGTCTCCGAAGAGATTCGGCGGGCTGCCAAGCTGGCGGACATCGACGGCAATATCTCCGAATTCCAGCTGGGCTACCAGACCGTGCTGGGCGAACGGGGCGTCACCGTCTCCGGCGGCCAGAAGCAGCGAATCTCCATCGCCCGGGCGCTGATGAAGGACGCGCCCATTCTGATTCTGGATGACTCCGTGTCCGCTGTGGACACCAAGACGGAGAAGGCCATTCTGGACAATCTCCGCGCCACCCGTCAGGGCAAGACCACCATCCTCATCGCCCACCGCATCTCCACCATTGAGCAGATGGACAAGGTGCTCTTTATTGACGGTGGCCGTCTTGCAGGCTTCGGAACCCACGACAAGCTCTATGAAACCAATGCAGAATACCGCAAAATGGTAGATCTGCAGCGCCTGGAAGAGGAAGGAGGGGAGCAAAATGCGTGAATATCTGCCACTCATCATTCCCTGTGCCATTATCGGGGTATTTACCCTGGTCTTTCTGTGCGCCTATGCCGTACTGAAAAAGAAGACCGCCAAGGAAACCAGCGAACGGCATATGCCCGACAGCGAGATCATCCGTCGGCTGCTGCGCTACGCTGCGCCCTATAAGAAGGAGTTCGCACTGATTTTCTTTATCATGCTGGTCTCCATCGCCTACGATGTGGTGTCTCCCCTGCTGGTTGCCACCATTCAGGGCACCATTAAGCAGAGCTTCCAGCTCAGCAGACTGTTTACCCTGGTGGCCGTCTATGCGGGGATTCTGGCTGTGAGCATGGTCTGCACCTACTTCCAGGCTATGATCCTCCAAAAGATCGGCCAAAAAATCCTGACCCAGCTGCGCATGGATACCTTTACCCACATTGAGCAGCTGTCCCACGCCCAGCTGAATCAGATTCCCGTGGGCAAGCTGGTGACGAGAGTCACCAACGACCCCAATTCCATCAGCTATCTGTTCACCAATATTCTGGTCACCCTGGTCAAGAACACCCTGGTGATTCTGGGTGTGCTGGGCGCCATGCTGATCCTGAACTATGCGCTGACGCTGATGGTGCTGTGCTTTGTGCCCTTCCTGGTGCTCTTCACCATCATCTTCCAAAAGTTCTCCCGGCACGTCCACCGCAGCGTCAACAACGCCCGGACGGATGTGAACACCTACCTTTCCGAGAATCTCTCCGGCATGAAGGTCACACAGATCTTCAACCAGGAGAGCCGGAAGCTGACGGAGTTCCTGGACCGCAGTCAAAAACTGGAAAAGGCAAAGCTGGGCCGGATGTTTGTCTTCGGCGTCTTCCGCCCCATGGTGTATATGCTCTTCGTGACCTCCAACCTGTTCCTGTTCTATATTGGCTGCAAGGGCTATATCCGGGACACCGCCTTCCTGGGCACCACCATTACCAGCGAGACCGTGGTCGCCTTCTATATGTATATCTCCCGGTTCTTCAACCCCATCCAGACCCTGGCAGAGCAATTCGATATGCTGGAGCAGTCCTTTGCCGCAGCAGAGAAGATTTTCACCATTCTGGACATGGAGCCCGAGGTGGTGGACGAGCCCGATGCCATCGAGCTGGGCGACATCAAGGGCGAGATCGAGTTCAAGGACGTCTGGTTCGCCTACAATCCCGGAGAATGGGTGCTCAAGGGTGTTTCCTTCCATGTATACCCCAAGCAGACCGTGGCCTTTGTGGGCTCCACAGGCTCCGGCAAATCCACCATTCTCAGCCTGATCTGCCGGAACTACGACATCCAGAAGGGCCAGATCCTTATCGACGGCATCGATATCAAGCACATCAAGATCTCTTCCCTGCGCCGCCACTTTGGTCAGATGCTCCAGGATGTTTTCCTGTTCGCCGGAGATATCCGCAGCAACATTGTACTGCGCTCTGACAATGTCTCCGATGAGGAGGTCTGGCAGGCCTGCCGGTATGTCAACGCCGACGGCTTCATCAAGAAGCTGGAGGGCGGTTTGAACGAAACCGTCCGGGAGCAGGGCAACAACTTCTCCGCCGGACAGCGGCAGCTGCTGAGCTTCGCAAGGACCATCCTGCACAAGCCCTCCGTGATGATCCTCGATGAGGCCACGGCAAACATCGACACGGAAACGGAAGTGCTCATCCAGGACTCCCTGGAGAAGATGAAGAACATCGGCACCATGCTGATCGTGGCTCACCGCCTGAGCACCATCCAGCACGCCGACAACATCATTGTCCTGTCCCACGGACAGATCATGGAGCAGGGCACCCATCAGCAGCTCCTGCACCAGAAGGGCCGGTACTACCAGCTCTATACCCTGCAATTCCAGAAGCAGCAGCTCCAGCAAAGCGAAACATGACAAACGCCCTTGCAGACCGGTTGGCTCTGCAAGGGCATTTTCCATCATTTCTCAGGAAAAGTGAAGCGATAAAAATCCCGAATGCATCCGCATTCGGGATTTTTGTGTGTTGCGTCCACTTTTGATGCAGTCTTTTCAGGCGTATTTTCAGCAAGCCTACTAAGAAATAGAGAATATTTCGTTCGCAATCAGTACTTTCGTACATTCTGACCATGGGTAACTGACACCCGGCATACTGGATATGGGCGGAGTTGCGTTTCAGAAAACGGGACTTGACCACCTCCGCCGGGTAATCATCCCCGGCAAAGCGGACCATCTGCCGGTTGGTGCAGGCGTACCCGTATCCGGGGAATCCATACCCGGCTTTTCCGTATCTGGACAGGCCGTACCCGGCAGAGGCATATGCGGCTGCTCATAGATGGTGTAGTCGGTATCTGTGATCCGGCCTCTGGCGTCCCGCAGCTGACGGCACACCAGATAGCCGCTGATTTCCAGCTCCTTCAGCGCCGCGCCGATGGCGTCCACGCGAAAAACTGCCATGTTCGTTCACCTCGATCTTTCTGCGGCGCATTCACACCGCTTTTTATGTACAGCGGAAAAAAAGGGTTTACAAACGGGAAAGTATATTGTAATATTGGAATATAACATAATTACACTATAGCAAAAGAGAAGCACGATGGGGTTACAGCATGGGATTCTCGGGTTTTTGAATTACGGCCCTTGCAGTGGGTATGAGCTGACGAAGGCGTTTCAGTCCTCCCTGCATTTTTTCTGGCCTGCGCAGACCAGTCAGATTTATCAGACGCTGAACAGGCTGGAAGCTGCGGCGTACATCACCCACGAAACGGTCATCCAGACCGGAAAGCCCAATAAGAACGTCTATTCCATCCTGCCAGCGGGTCGGGCGGAGCTGCTGCGCTGGCTGTCAGAGCAGGGGCGAGCCACAGACGGCTATAAAAGCGAATTTCTGATGAAGGTCTTTTTCGCTGAAAATCTCCCGCCCCGGCAGGCGATCACAATGCTGCGCACATACGCGGACGGCTGCCGCGCGTGGCTTGCGGGGCTGGACAGCGTTCCGCAGATCATAGAGGAATACGGCAAGCTGACCGAGGCCAGCGCGCCTGTGTATTGGGCGTTCACGGCGCAGTTTGGCCGGGATTACGCACAGATGTGCATCGCGTGGGCCGAGAACTGCATCAAAAAGCTGGAGGAGATGGCATGAAGGTTCTGGTTCTGAACGGAAGCCCCAAAGGCGAGAGAAGCAACACCTACCGCCTGACCGGCGCGTTTCTGGATGGCCTGCGTCAGGTGCAGCAGGCAGAGGTGGAGGTCCTTGAAGTCGGAAAGCTGCATCTTCTGCCGTGCCGGGGGTGCTTTGCCTGCTGGAGCAAGACGCCGGGAAAGTGCGTTTTGCAGGACGATATGGCCGGTGTGATTGAAAAGCTCCTGGCCGCCGACGTGCTGATCTGGAGCTTTCCGCTCTACTATTTCGGCATCCCCGGCCAGCTAAAGCTGCTCATCGACCGGCAGCTGCCGATGTCGCTGCCCTTTATGACGGACAATGTTTCCGGCGGCCACCCCAGCCGCTATGACCGCTCCGGCCAGCGTCAGGTGGTGATCTCCACCTGCGGCTTTTACACAGCAGATGGCAACTATGACGCGGTGGACGCGCAGTTCTCTCGTCTCTGCGGCGCAGATGGCTATACGGCCATATACTGCGGTCAGGGAGAGCTGTTCCGCATTCCGGAGCTGCGCCAGCGCACGGACGCCTATCTGGAGCATGTGAAGCGGGCAGGCGCGGAATTCGCGCGAGGCGCTGTTACGGAGGAAACGGCCTGTGCGCTGCGGCAGCCGCTGTTTCCGCGGGCGGTGTTTGAGCAGATGGCTGACGCCAGCTGGGGCGTCCGCCGGGAGGATTCTGCCAAGCCGGGAACGTTACAGACGGCAAAGCTCTCTCCGGCGCTGACCTTTACCCGGCAGATGGCCGCGCTTTATAACCCCACAAGCTGGAACGGGCAGGACCATGTGCTGGAATTTTTCTATACGGATGCCGGGGAAACCTATCAGATCGTGCTGGGAAAGGACGGTCAGCGTGTGCTGGAATCCGACTTCCTGCTCTGCACCACGCGCATCGAAACGCCGCTGTCCGTCTGGCAGAGGATCGGCAGCGGAGAGCTGAACGGACAGCAGGCCATGATGGAGCATCTGTACCGCGTGACCGGCGACTTCTCGGTCATGCTCCACTGGGACGAGATTTTCGGTCTGGGTGCGGCTGCGCCGAAGCCGCCTGCCGCGCCCCAGAAAAAGACCAACATGACGCTTATGCTGCTGCCGTGGATGACGATCTGGATCGCGCTGTCCATCCAGGCCCGGACCGGCGCGTGCATCGGGCTTGCGGTCTGCGGGCTGCTGCCGTTTGCGTTTCTGAAATACCGCATGACCGTCTTTGAGCCGTGCTCCATGCTGGCGGTAGGCAGCATCTGTGTGCTGACGCTTCTGGACGCGCTGCCCCTTACGGTGCTCCTGCCGGTGTCGTATCTTCTGTTCGGCCTGATGTGGGGCGTAACGGTGTTCCGGCCGCTGCCGCTGACGGCGCACTATTCCATGAACGGCTACGGCGGCGAGACGGCACTGCAAAATCCGCTGTTTCTGCGGACGAACCGGATTCTCACAGCCTGCTGGGCGGTTCTGTATCTGCTTACGCCAATCTGGACCTGGCAGCTGATGCAAACCTCCGTCTCCTATCTGACCGGCGCATTCAACTCCGTGCTGCCCATTCTGCTGGGCATATTCACGGCTTGGTTCCAGCGCTGGTATCCGGCACATTATGCCGCCAGCGCCAATTGATCTTTCCATGAAAAGGCTGACCCGTCAGGTGAAAACCGATGGGTCAGCTTTTTTGGGGCTCTATAATAAATGTTGGGGTCAGGCGTGAGCCTGGCCCCATTGTCATATAAAAAGGTTGAGCATAGAGACGAAATCCTTTATTATAAAAGCACCACACAATCACAAGAAAGGATGATCCCTATGCTTAACCAAGATTATACCGCAAAAGTTCTCAATTTGGAAGATGTTATTATCACAAATGTTGAAAATATTTCTGATGTACTTCATATTTGTCTGGAATTACCCAGGCAAAAACACCGTTGCCCCGCCTGTGGAGCCTTGACAGACCGTATCCATGACTACCGAATGCAGACGATCAAAGATATTCCAATGGGCAGAGAAACGCTTCTGCACTTGCGTAAGCGCCGCTACCGGTGCAGCTGCGGTAAGCGCTTCTTTGAAAAAAACTCTTTTCTCCCTCGCTACTACCGTATTACCAGCCGACTTGTCGCTGCAATTATTACCGCGTTCCGTGATACGGTTTCTTCTGCCCGGATCGGAACGCAATATCATGTATCCGGCACAACTGCCATGCGCTACTTCAAGTGCGTTGGTTTCAGGCCTACGGAGCTCCCGAGGTTCTTTCTTTGGACGAGTTCAAGGGTAACTCTGGCGGTCAGAAGTATAACAGCATTGCCCTGCTTGCCGTTAGTGCGTCCCCCGGAAACTCCACGGAAAAACGGAGGCAGCGCCGTTTCTTACGCTCCCTCCGTTCCACGGTTTTCTATGATCGTGTTGATAATCCCCTCGACAAGCCGCAGCTCACTTTCATTGAGGGAATTAAGCTGAATATTGATCCGCTTCTTTGCGGCTTCATCGGCTCCCATGTCGGGATAAAAGTATTCGTCCACGGAGATACCGAACATGGTTACCATTTGGTAAAAGGCGTTTAGGCTCGGATGCTGTCCGTCATTTTCGTGATACATAATGGTGCGAGGATCACGGTCAACAATATAACCTAACTGTTCTTGCGTCATGCCCTCACGCTCACGGGCTTTCTTGATGGCAAGTCCGATTCCGTGAAAGTCAAATTTGCGCTCGTCCCGTTCAATTTTCATAGCATCACCACCTGATGTAATTTTACATTTCGGGTGATAGTATTTGAACGGTGCTATATTTCATTCGTACTCATTTTTTGTTTCATGTACACGGTTGCACTTGTGATACCGTGATGATAAAATAAACAATAGTATACCCTTCACGAAAGAAATATCACAACTCTACTGTCATTCAACATCTGAAATGATAAACTCGCTTGCCATTCGGTTGCTAAATGACAGGATTAGAGTGATAATATTTTTAGCAATCACAGGAGGTTAAAGCCAATGTTCAATATTGATAAGAAAAAATTCGGCGCATTTGTCGCCGCACTTCGCAAAGAAAAAGGTATCACCCAAAAAGAGCTGTCCGAACAGCTCTGTATATCTGATAAGGCAGTCAGCAAATGGGAAACCGGAGCCAGTTTGCCTGATACAGCATTGCTGATCCCGCTGGCGAATCTGCTGGAGGTTTCCGTAACGGAACTTCTGATATGTGAGAGAATACCGCAAGATGATACGCTAAACCCTGATAAAGTCGAAGATATCGTCAAGACAGCAATTACTTACGCGGACGAAAGCCCTGAAAGGGCATATCATGTAAAGAGCAAGTGGATTGTCTTTTACGGATTTTCCCTTTTGATTTGTTGTATCGGTACATTTCTGAACTATACAACGGCGCAGCCCTGCATGGAAACCTTGGAAACGCTTGCGCTTCTAAGTGCGGTATTCGGCGCGTACTTTTGCTGCTTCGTCCGCACTAAGTTATCAAGCTTTTATGATGAAAACAGTGTAAACATTTTTTATGATGGCCCATTCCGCATGAATGTGCCGGGAGTAAAATTCAATAATCGCAACTGGCCACATATTGTGAGAACTCTCCGCTTGAGTTTGTGCCTGTGTATGATACTATTCCCGATTATCAACATCGTGGCGGGCAGCATTGTAGCAGATGTATGGGAAAACATAGGGAAATATGTTTTCTTGGCTATGTTCCTTTGCGGTGTGCTGTTGCCAATATATGTGGTTGGAAAGAAGTATGAATAAATTAACTATAACCTGTAATAAAGCGTTGCACTAACTCTGCCAAATCTGCTGCACGACGGCAAAAGAAAAAAAGCCGTCGTACAGCAGTCCCATCAACACGCCTATATGAAACGGCGGCTTTGAATTTCAGAGCCGCCGTTTCTTTGCGCTTGCACAAACTGATGACGACTTGCAGGGACACGGTAGCCGATTGGAGGTTAATCTGCCGTGTCCATTTTACTTTTCCATAGCGTCCATGATCTGCACCAGCTAAAAAAAGCGTAGCCCCTCCATCGGAGCAGTCCGGC
>ERZ773115.1719-NODE-1719-length-19200-cov-3.970958_pt1 | contig 19200 bp, 10 predicted proteins | sample MGYA00511116_ERZ773115 | MGnify/ENA primary metagenome ERZ773115 (study PRJEB29015, sample SAMEA2737869) | human gut metagenome | biome: human gut; feature: human-associated habitat; material: faeces | place: China | collected 2012 ... | reverse complement strand
TGCGGAAGGACCCTCTGCCTGCGCCCGCAGCTCCTGCTGCGAGACAAGGCCCATGTGGGATAAGCTGGATGCCATGATCGATGATTTCTTTGAGGGAATCACCCTGGCAGACCTGCTGAAAGAAAAGTAAAAGACGGTTTCATAGGAACCGCCGCTGTAATGCTTGCAGCGGCGGTTCCTTTTGTAATATCTGTGTAAAAAAGAAATGCGGCTTTGTGGATTCGTGACAAAACGGAAAGGGTATGCACCGAGCATATTGTTTTGCGGCGCGGAAAGGTATATCATAGCATCACTATGAGGAAAAGGAGCAGAACTATGAGAAAGCTTTTCGCGTTGTTCATGGCCGCTGCATTGACGGCCCAGATGCTTGTTCCCGCGTGGGCAGAGGGATTTCCAGTGGATCCAGATTCTGCCGGGGAGCCTACAGAAGAGATCGTCTATGATGAACCTACAGAAGATCTGGACGCTGTGGGGGATCCGGACCCTGCCGGGGCGCTGGCAGAAGAGACTGTTTATGAGGAACCCGTAGATGATCCGAGCATTGCGGAGATTCCAGAGCCGGCAGGGGCGGAGAAATCCGAAGAGATCCCTGACGCCAATGGAGAAAATGTGAAAGAAGAGGAGGAAAGTGGGGCGGAAGCTGCACCGCAGCCGATCCGGGTGGCGTTCCACTGCACGCCGGAGGACATGATCCTGGAGGTATTCCCGGCAGACGGCGATGCAGACCAGATGATCGAACCGGAGGAGGCGGGGAGCTATCTGCTCCTGCCGGGGGAATACAGCTACCTTGCGGCAGCGGAAGGATATGAGACTGCTGCGGGCAGCTTCACCGTGGAGTCAGGGCTGAACGAGCCCATAGAAATCAACCTGATTTTGGAGCAAACGGACGAGGCGGAGGAAATAGAGCTGTTTGCCGCCAATTCCAACAGCTGCGGAGAAGGCTTGACCTGGAAACTAAGCTACTACGGAACGCTGACGATTTCGGGAACCGGAAAGATGGCTTCCTATTCCCCTGGGGACGCACCGTGGTATAGCCGGCGCACGCAAATCAGGAAGATTACTATTTCTGAAGGCGTAACCTCCATCAGCCAACACGCATTTGAGGATTGCATAAATGTGACCAGCATTTCCATTCCGGACAGTGTGACGGAATTGAATGAGTATTGCTTCTATGCCTGCGAGTCCATGAAAAGTATTACGATTCCCCAAAGTGTGACAAGAATTGCTGATGGTGTCTTTGTTGCCTGCGAGAAGCTGACGGATATTTACTATGGCGGAACGGATGCCAGCTGGAAGCGTATCACATCCCGGAATGCAGGCCTTGGGGACAACGTGACGATCCACAGCACCGGTGTTTTTACCGGAAAGTGTGGGGATAATTTGACATGGACGATCGACAACAACGAAGTGCTGACGATCTCCGGAACCGGAAGAATTCCCGATTATAACGATTCGTCGTCCGGTGGAAATAATACGGCACCCTGGTATGGCTATGCCTACCAGATAAAAAAGGTGGTTCTCGGCTCGGGTGTTCAAAATATAGGAAATGATGCATTTGCCGACTGCTATGGCATGACGGATATCACGATACCGGATGGCGTGACGAGTATCGGCGACAGTGCTTTTTATGGGTGTTCTGCGCTGACGGAGATCAGCATTCCCGGTACTGTGAGCAGCATTGGAGACAGTGTTTTTTCTGGGTGTTCTGCGCTGACGGAGATCAGCATTCCCGATACCGTGAGCAGCATTGGAGACAGTGCTTTTTCTAGGTGTTCTGCGCTGACGGAGATCAGCATTCCCAGCACCGTGAGCAGCATTGGCAGCTATGCGTTTTCCGGCTGCGCTCTGCGTGAAGTGGAAATCCCTCAAGGCATAACAAGCATTCAAACCAGAACATTCCAGTATTGTACCCAGTTGACCAAGATTACAATTCCAGATAGTGTAACGAGTGTTGAAATATGTGCCTTTGATAATTGCCCTGTTCTGAAAACCGTGTACTACGGTGGAACAGAGGCACAGTGGGAAGGGATGTATGTTGACAATTATGCAGGCAACAACAGCGCACTTCTGGATGCGACGCTTTACTTCGAGATGCAGTATCAACGCATCGCAGCGGGGAGCTGCGGAGATAATCTGAGATGGTACCTGATGGAGGATGGTGTGCTGAAAATTACCGGCAGCGGTGCAATGCGGGATTACAGCCGCGTCAGCGATGCCCCATGGTATCAGTACGGCAGTAGAATAAAAGAGGTTCGCGTTGGGGCAAATGTTACGAAAATTGGGGAAAATGCCTTTCGGAGGACGGGCGTGCAAAAGGTCGTTTTCTGTGCAAAGGAAACCGGATCGACGGATGCACCGCTTGTTCTTGGGGACTATTGTTTTGCCTATTGTGATTTTCTGAACGAGATACAGTTCGGAAATCGGGTGATCGTACCTGGCGACTCCGTCTTTGTGAGCTGCAGCGGATTGACCGGGGTCACTGTTCCCGAAACGGTAAAGCTGGACAAGAGCTTCAACGGGGAAGGCTGCGGCTACGGTATGTTCAGCCAATGCCCCAATTTGACAAAAGCGACAGTGGAATGCAGCTATGTTGGTCCCTATTTCTTTGAAGGCTGCTACAAGCTGACCGAAGTGCGGTTCACGGACCCCGACGTTCAATTCTATTCCTTGGATAATGACAATTATGGACATCCGTTTCACGCAAATTACCCCAGACAGATGAACGTTACCGTGTATGGCTATACGTGCTCTAAGGTGCACACACTTGTGCAGGCCAATAGAGCCGATGTCAACCTGACCTTCCAGTCTCTGCCCGGGGACAGCACCGAGCATACAATTGTTGTCCAACCGGCAGTGGAGGCCACCTGTACCAGCACCGGTTTGACAGCGGGCAAATACTGCTCGAAGTGCCAGTATGTTTTTACAGTCCGGCAGAAAACGCCGAAGAAGGCGCACAGTATCGTCCCGGTTTCGGAGAAGCAGGCAACCTGTGAGGAAGTGGGTAATCGGGAATACTGGAAATGCAGCTCCTGCGGGGAGCTCTTCGCCGATGCGGAGGGAACGGTAACCACCACACTGGACAAGGTTTCCGTTCCGGCGCTGGGACACTCCCCGGAAAAGGTGGAGGCCAAGGAACCTACCCATACAGAACCCGGTAACCATGAATATTATGTCTGCGCCCGCTGCAACAGAGCGTTCAAGGATGCGGACTGCAGCCAGCCCACAACTGCAGAGAAGGAAACAATCCCCGCCGAGGGGCACAAGGCAGTCATTGACCCGGCAGTGGAGCCGACCTGCACGAAGACAGGCCTGACCGAGGGTAAGCACTGCTCTGCCTGCCAGGAAGTGCTGGTAGCACAAAAGGAGATTCCCGCCAGTGGTCACAAGGAAGTGGTCGACCCGGCAGTGGAGCCGACCTGCACGAAGACAGGCCTGACCGAAGGTAAGCATTGCTCTGTCTGCAAGGAAGTGCTGGTGGCTCAAAAGGAGATTCCCGCCAGTGGTCATAAGGAAGTGGTTGACCCGGCAGTGAAGCCGACCTGTACAAAGCCGGGCCTGACCGAAGGTAAGCATTGCTCTGTCTGCCAGGAAGTGCTGGTGGCCCGGCAGACCATTCCTGCTGCGGGCCATTCCATGGAGAAAACAGAGGCCAGGGAAGCAACCTGCACAGAGGACGGCAACCGTGCTTACTATACATGCAAGACCTGCGGCAAGATCTATGCGGATTCCGAGGGAACCCAGGAAACCAGCGTGCCGGATCAGACCGTGAAGGCGCTGGACCATGACTTTGGCGGCTGGACGAGGACGCAGGAGCCTGCACCCGGAAAAGCGGGGAAGGAAAGACGAACCTGTTCCCGCTGCACGGCATTTGAGGAGCGGGATGTGCCATATACAGGCAGCGCTCTGAATATCACCGGTACAGAACTGGAGGGGGAGAGCCAGGTAACGCTGGACGGCGTGGCCTATCCGATTCAGAAGGATGGAGAAGGAAATGCCTATGTAGACCTGCCTGTGGCGGAGTCCTATCTTCTGACGGCATACAGCTACAATGATGCAGCGGATGCCCACAGCAGATACCCCATCGGAATGCGGTGCTATCGTTTGACAAAGAACGGGGCTGCCGTTCAGGTAGAGCGCCTGTCCGCCTTTGACAACCTTCTCCGCTATGCCGGTACATCGATCCGGCTCACCGGCAAAAAGGGAATCCGGATGATCACCTCGGTGGACGGCGCTCTGAAAAGCGCGCTGATCAAGGAAGGCGTGTATGGGCTGTCCCTGGTGGAGTATGGAACCGTGCTGGCACGGGCAAGTGCGATTGGCGGCGGAGACCTTACGCTGCAGAACGGAAAATCCAATTACGCCTATAAGCGGGGCGTAGCGGACCCGGTGTTTGCTTATGCCGGCAGCCTGGTGCAGTATACCAATGTCCTGGTTGGCTTTTCCAATGAGGACTGCAAAGAGGATATTGCCATGCGGCCCTATATGATCCTGCAGGACGCTGCGGGAACCAGCTATACGCTCTACGGCGGAACAGTATACCGCAGCATTGGCTATGTGGCATACCAGAACCGGAACAGCTTCCGGCCGGGGACGGCGGCCTATGACTATGTATGGGAGATTATCCACTATGTCTACGGCAGTGAATACGACAGTGAATACAAGGGGTAAAATCGCATGAAAAAAGGGATCGCATATCTATTGCTGCTTATGATGTTATTCATGTCCGGCTGCGGTCAAAAGCAGCCGGAGCCCGGGACAACGGCAGCGCCTCCTGAGACGGTGGCTCCCGAGACTACGGAGGCCGAGACAACGGCGCCGGAAACCGAGCCCAAGCTGGAGAGCGCCTGGATCCAGGGAGAGGGCGTGCCGGAGGTACTGTTGCTGCTGCACAGGGGAGACCGGGTCGAGGTCCTCAGCTGGATCGACGAGACCCACGCCTGGGTGAAAGTCGGGGAGCAGGAGGGAAGCGTGGAAAAGCAGCTTCTGCAGATGGCAAATGAAGAGGACTATGCCCAGTGGACAGGGTATTCCATGTACAGTGCCCAGTGCTTCGCCAATTACTTCCTGACAGGGCAGGCAGAGACTCTGCCGACAAATACCAAACTCAATGTATTGGAGGAGCTGGACAGCTGCTATCTGGTGGCGTTTGAGGACGGGACCACGGGATTTGTATCCAAGACAAAGGTCAGCCGCTATATGACGGGGATCGGTGGCGGCGGCAATTCGTCCCCTGCGGATGGCGGCAGCTCCGGCGGTTCCGGCGGCTCTGGCAGCTCCGGCGGCGGAGGCGGCCAGGACGGCGGGGATATCACGCTGATGGTTCCAGGCAGGCTTTCCCTGCTGGCCGATGTGCGCCTGACCGGCGACGCTGTGGTCAAGGCTGACGGCGCAGAGCTGGTGCTGACGTTCTTGTCGCGGGGCACGGAATTGGACCTCATTGCAGAGGAAGGCTTCGCACCTGACCTGGAAGGCTATGCCACGGTATACCTTGGCAAAGAAAAGGGGGCTGCCTATGTGCCGGAGCAGTGGATCCGGAAACAGGGGGAGGACGCATTCGAAGCCTGGGACGGCTATGCAGGCTACAACTGCCAGCTCTTCGATAATATCCGGCTCCGGGGCATGGCAATGAAAAAACTCTATGCAAATTCGCCTGTGAAGGTTTTGTGGGAGGCGGAGAATGTGCTGCTGGTGCAGGCCGGGGAAGAGCTTGGCTATGTGACAGCGGAAACGGTCCGCACTACCCCTATCGTTGCTGCGCCCAGCGGAGGGGACTCCGGTGGTTCCGGCGGCAGTTCCGGCAGCGGTTCCGGCGGAGAATGGACGCCGCCAATGCTGTAAAGCCGACTGGCGGGCAACCGGGCAAGGACGGCCCGGAAGGAACCGTATCAATAGCAAAAGGGCTTGCTGCCTGCATTCTGCGGGCGGCAGGCCCTTCGGCTTTGTGCGGGAAGGATTGCAGGAGCGAGCACGCTTCAGGAATGACGGGAAAATGCATCCCCATCCTGGGAAAATTGTAGGGCAGCATGGATGTATTCCAGTCAAATACACATCCGGGTACGTGAAGGGGAAGCGCATTTCCGCAGGAGAAAGACGCGGACCGGAGAAATACTTTCAAGGCATAGGATAAATGCACACAAATATAGCTGCTTTGTGTACTATATGGGGGAGCGTATTCCAAACGTAGACGAACAAAAAGTAAAATATAACCAATTTGTAAAAAATGGATTGAAATATTGTTATATCTGTGGTAAAATAGAGATGCTTTTCCGAAAAGTACAAATGTCCGTGAGAAAAATGAAATTTTTTCAAGGGCATCCTGCAAAAGAAAAGCAAAGACAGCGTCTATGATACGGAGACATCCGTTTTTATAGAAATTTTATTGGAGGTAATGAAATGAAAAGAACACTTGCACTGCTTCTGGCTGTGCTGATGGTCGTTTCCGTGTTCGCCGGCTGCTCCAACAAGGGCACCGAGACCACCGCGACCACTGCCGCAACCGAAGCACCCGCAGCAGATTCGACGTATACCTATAAGGCTTCCGTTCCTCTGCTGGCCGCCAACTGGAATCCCCACACCTACCAGACCAATGACGATGCCTATCTGAAGGATTTCATTGAGGTCGGCTTCTACACCTTCATCTTCAACGACGAGCTGAATCCCGTTGAGGACACCGAGGGCAACGTGAAGGCCCCCTTCACCGGCTACAAGTTCGTGCCTGAGATGGCCGCCAGCGAGCCTGTGGATGTGACCGAGCAGGTCAAGAAGGATCATCCCGAGTTCGGCATTCCCGAGAGCGCGACCGCCGGTTATGCCTACACCATCGACCTGAACCCCAACGCCTGCTGGGAAGACGGCACACCCATCACCGCCGACGACTACGTGGAATCCATGAAGCGTCTGCTGGATCCGGAGATGCTGAACTACCGTGCTTCCGACTACTATGCGCAGAGCCTGTGCATTGCCAACGCCGAGAGCTACGCCAAGGGCGGCACCACCACCTATGAGGCCAATGCCGACGCCATCGCCGACCTGACCAAGGGTGAGGACGGCCAGTATGTGGACACCAACGGCAAGAAGGTCTATGTTGCTCTGGGCGTTGGCTGCGAGCAGCTGGGCGGCGAAGTCCTGAAGGACTACGTTGACAACTACGGCGACCAGTACTTCGATGTTTCCAAGTACGAGACCCTGACCGCCAACGAGACCGCTGACGGCGTTGTCCCCCTGACCGACGAGACCCTGGACGCCCTGACCACTCTGGTCACCGGCAACGAAGCCTGGGGCGAGACCGATGGCTCCACCCTGCCTATGTACCTGGTCTACGCTGAGGAGTGGGCTGAGGTTCCCTTTGAGAACGTTGGCCTGTACAAGTCCGGCGACAACCAGATCACCATGGTTCTGTCTAAGAGCCTGGCCGGCTTCAACCTGCTGTACTCTCTGACCTCCAACTGGCTGGTCAAGACCGACCTGTACGATAAGTGCCTGAACAAGGATCAGAAGACCTCTACCTACAATACCAGCGTAGAGACCACCTGCTCCTACGGCCCCTACAAGCTGGTCTCCTTCCAGTCCGGCAAGGCTCTGCGCCTGGAGAAGAATGAGAACTGGTACGGCTGGAACGACGGCAAGCACGTCTATGTTGACCCCACCGACGGCCAGACCTATCCCATGTACCAGACCACTGCCATCGACTGCCAGCAGATCGAAGAGGCATCCACTAACAAGATGATGTTCCTGAAGGGCGAGCTGATGGGCTACGGCCTGACTGCTGACGACTTCGCCACCTACCGCAACTCCGAGTTCTGCCACCGCACCCCCAAGGAGACCCTGTTCTTCCTGATCCTGAACGGCAACAAGAGCGTGCTGGATGAGCGTGAGGCCGCCGCCGACTTCGATACTGCCACCAAGGACCTGCAGACCATGACGCTGACTTCCTTCCGGAAGGCTGTCGCCGTCACCTACGACAAGGAGCTGTTCGCCAGCACCATTTCTCCCGCCCGTTCCGGCGGCTACGGCATCATCGGCAACACCTATATCTACAACCCTGAGACCGGTGACACCTACCGCAGCTCCGAGCAGGCCAAGCAGGTCCTGTGCGACTTCTACTCCGTGGATACCTCCAAGTATGCCAACCTGGATGAGGCTGTTGCTTCCATCACCGGTTACGATCCCGAGGCTGCCAAGGAGCTGTTCACCGAGGCCTTCAACGAGGCTCTGGAGAAGGGCTACATCACCGACAAGGACGGCGACGGCGTCTCCGACCAGGTTGTGACCATCGAGTACTGCATGTCCGCTGACTCCGACTTCATGACCAAGACCATTGACTACCTCAATGAGAAGATGAACGAAGTCACCGAGGGCACTCCCTTCGCCGGCAAGGTTCAGTTCGTGAAGTCCGCGCCTTACGGCAACGACTGGTCCAACAAGATCAAGTCCGGTCTGTCCGACACCGTTCTGGCTGGCTGGACCGGTTCCAAGATGAACCCCTTCTCCCTGTCTGACCTGTACGTCAACCCCGCCTATCAGTATGACGCTGGCTGGTTCGATGCCACCACTGTGGATCTGACCCTGACCATCGACGGCAAGGAGCTGACCATGAACCTGCGTCAGTGGTCCGATGCCCTGAACGGCTCTACCGTCACCGTGAACGGCACCGACTACAACTTCGGTGAAGGCATTGCCGAGGTCGAGACCCGTCTGACCATCCTGGCCGGCATCGAGGGCAAGGTCCTGGAGACCTACGACTACCTGCCCATGCTGCAGGATTCCAGCATGGCTCTGCTGAGCCAGCAGGTCTACTACGTGACCGAGGATTACAACCCCGTCATGGAGTACGGCGGAATCGCTTACCTGAAGTACAACTACACCGACGCCGAGTGGACTGCTTACGTTGCTGAGCAGGGCGGCCAGCTGACCTACTAAGATTTATTTCCACTTATAACCTAAGCACAGCTGTAATGGGGGCTTCGGCCCCCATTACAGTCGATTTTCTGTATATGGGGAATGGACTGAGCCCTCCCGAAAACGGAAAGGCTGAGCCCATTCCCTGTCGTAACAGGGTAATAAAACAGGATTGCTCCAGAGGAGTATCCAAAAAATAAAAACAGGGAGGAAGGCAAATGCTAAAATACAGTCTCCAAAGAATTGTCTACATGGTGATCGTCTTTATGATCATTACCTGCATGTGCTTTGTGCTGATCCGGATGCTTCCGCCGGCACAGCTGCCCGCAGGCGACCCCCATACCATCGTCATTGAGGCCCGCCGGGAGGCGGCAGGCTATAATAAGCCCTATATGGTTCAGTTCGGAATATTCCTGAAGGATATTATCACGGACTTTAACTGGGGCGTCAGCGATAAGCTGTTCTTCGGCCAGGATGTCGTAACTCTGTTCGCCCAGAGAATGCCTGCAACCGTCATCGTAAACCTCTATTCCGTGATTTTCAGCATCCCTCTGGGCATTGCCTTCGGTATTTTCGCGGCACTGAAAAAGAACACCTGGGTGGACTACACCATTTCCACTCTGACCATGGTGGTCATCTCCGTGCCCAACTTTGTATACGCCTTTATCATTCAGTATGTATTCAGCTATAAGCTGGGCTGGCTTCCGTTTTTGATGAAGTCCGGCACCGATTGGTTCAGCCCTGCCATGTTCGTCAGTATGATTCCCGCCATCATGTCTCTGGGCTTCGGCACCATCGCCGCCTTTACCCGGACCACCCGGGCGGAGCTGACGGAGGTGTTGACCAGCGAATTCATGCTGCTGGCCCGCACCAAGGGCCTGACCCGTGCCCAGGCCACCGTGCGCCACGCATTGCGGAACTGCTTCGTGGTTGTCGTCCCCGCCATCATCGGCGAGTTCGTCAGCATCCTGGGCGGCAGCCTGATCATTGAGAAGATCTTCTCCATCCCCGGCGTTGGCCGCCTGACCATCGATGCCATCAACGCCCAGGACTACCCGATCTTCATGCTGACCACCTGCTTCTATACCGCAATCGGTCTGGTCGCCAACCTTGTGGTCGATATCAGCTACGGCTTTATCGATCCGCGCATCAGAATGGGGTCTAAGAAATGAGCAATAATACGAATTTTGAACATATTCCCCAGGAGAAGTTCCGGTTCGTCCAAATGGATGCCCAACTTCACGACAAGCGGCTGGAGACCAAGTCCCGCAGCTTTTTCCAGGACGCCCTGCTGCGGTTCTCCAAGAACAAGTCCTCTGTGGTAGCCGCCTGGATTTTGGCGTTTTTGGTTCTGTTTGCCCTGATTTCTCCGCTGCTGTCCCCCTATTCCATCAACGATAAGGATAAGCTCTATATCAATTACCCCTCCTATGTTCCTTCCATTGCCAAGCTGCACATCGGCATTATGGACGGCGGCAAGGTCCATTCCAGTCAGAATGAGACTTCTATGAACTACTGGAAGGGCATTGCCCAGGAGACCGGTATGGACCCTGTGCTGGGTGTTGTGAAGGAAAACGTCAGCACAGTCAAGTACCGGGGCCAGATGGTGGAGCGGAAGACCTACGATCTGAACGTGAACCGCTATTTTGAGCTGGGTATCGTCTACCGCGTCTTCTCCTATGCCGAGTTCCAGAGAATTCAGGATTGGCAGGATGAGACCGGCATTCAGGTGATCTACCCCTATGTGGACCCTGCCGACATCGGCGGCTCCACCGATACCCCCAACATCTGGTATGAGGTGGACGGCAGCGGCAGCGCCATCCTGGATGCGGACGGCAATCTGCAGCCGGTCTACTGCACCAATAAGGCCCTGGAGGGCGCGGAGTACAACTCTCTGCGCATTGCCGGTGACGACGGCAGCTATATTTACTCCGCCAAGAAGTCCGGCTCTGTCCAGGCTCGTGTGTGCTACTACAACTACTATCAGTACCTGAACGGCCATGAGCCCAGCTACGTCTTCGGAACCACCGCCATGGGTCAGGATCTGTTTGCTGCTGTTGGTATTGGCGCGCGGTTCTCTCTGATTTTCGCACTGCTCGTTTCCGCCATCAACCTGACCATCGGCGCTATCTACGGCGCCATCCAGGGCTACTATGGCGGCCGCATCGACCTGTTCATGGACCGTATTTCCGATATCCTGTCCGGCCTGCCCTTTGTGGTGGTCATCACTCTGTTCCAGCTGCACCTGGCCCAGAAGTGGGGCGTTGTGCCGTCGCTGCTGTTCGCCTTTGTACTGACGGGCTGGATCAGCATGGCCGCTCTGACCCGGAAGCAGTTCTACCGCTTTAAGGGCCAGGAATTCGTCATGGCTGCCCGGACGCTGGGCGCTTCCGACTTCCGGCTGATGTTCAAGCACATTTTCCCCAACGCCATCGGCACCATTATCACCAGCTGCGCACTGGTGATCCCCAGCGTCATCCGCTCTGAGACCACCATCTCTTACCTGGGCATTGTGGACCTGTCCGCCTTTGCAGGCACCACCATCGGCACCCTGCTGAGTCAGGGCAACTCCGCCGTGACCAGCGCGCCCCATACGCTGCTGTGGCCCAGTATCTTCCTGAGCCTGCTGATGATCTCTTTCAACCTGTTTGGCAACGGCCTGCGGGATGCCTTTAACCCGACTACCAGAGGGGAGGACGACTGATGGAAACCAAACTGCAAGTTCGCAATCTGCGAATCTCCTTCCGCACCACCAATGGCAAGGTCCAGGCCGTCCGCGGTATTGACTTTGACCTGGCCAAGGGCGAGACCCTCGCCATCGTCGGCGAGTCCGGTTCCGGCAAGTCCGTAACATCCAAGGCCATCCTGGGCATCCAGGCCAACAACGCCGTCACCGAATCCGGCGAGATCATCTATGACGGCAAAGACCTGCTGAAAATCAGCGAGGAGGAGTTCCACAAGATCCGCGGCGATAAGATCGCCATGATTTTCCAGGACCCCATGTCCAGCCTGAATCCCATCGTAAAAATCGGCCGCCAACTGACGGAGGCCATGCTGCTGAAGGGCAAGGCACGCCAGCGGGAGAGCCGCAAGAATTTCAATGAGACCCTGAAAAGCCTGAACACCGCTATGATTCAGGCCCTTGCCCCCAACGATTCCGAAAAGGCCGCCAAGCTCACCCAGATGTGCAAGGACTTCGACAAGTTCGAGTTCAAGCACATTGAGCTGGAATCCGCCTATGCCGCAGCACACGAGGCAGCGGTAGAGGCCCTGGACGATTTGGATGTGCTGATTTTCGAGCTGGAAAAGCATGCCGATAAGGATGCCACGGACCGGGTGAACGACATCGCCACCCAGGCCGCCGCCTCCGTCAACGAGTACGTGGTCAAGGAAGAGGCCGAGCAGATCAAGACTCTGGCCGGATCCCTGAACAAGCTCTATAAGGACGGCAAGAAGTCCGGCGACCAGTCCAAGACCATCTCCACCATGGAGGAGATCCGCGAGATTCTTCGCACTGCCGCCGCCAAGGAAGCCCCCAATTTCTTCCGCATGGGCTACTATGTGACCTTCGCCAACGAACCCCTGCCTGCCATGCCGGTAGCAGAGCTGAATGAGTTCCTGCTGAAATACCTGGACGGCCAATTCATGACCGAGTTCCTGAACAATACCGTGGCAGCTTTGGAGCACACCGCCAAGCAGTCCTATGAGAATATGGCCAAGGCCGTGGAGGCACTGGAGCAGGCGAGAAGCGTCTATAGCAAGGAGAATCTGGACAAGAAGGAATCCTACGATACCCACAAGGCCCTGTCCGCTGCCGTTATGGCAACGGTAGACCCCCTGAATATCCACAAGGACAGCCTGACCCATACCTTCTCCACCAGTCTCAAAAGTGAGCTGGACACCTATTTCCACGCCATTACCGGCAACGCCAAGGCCATCAAGGTCCACGATAAGGACCAGCGCAAGCACGACAAACTGACCGCCCGGGGCAAGACCCCTGACTGGGAGGTCGCCGCCGCCGCTACCGTGAATATGGACCTGGTCAAGCAGAATATCGATCACCTGCTGGAGCGCCTGGCGGAGCACTACCGGGAGCTGCTTTCCCGGAAGGACAGCCGGGATTATAAGGAGCAGGCTGTGGAGCTGGTGGACTTCTTCAAGGCCAACGCCTCCGGCGTTGTGGACAAGGTTACCAAGCGCATTGCCAAGCGTCGGGCCATCAAGCTGATGGACGAGGTTGGCATTGCCGAGCCCCACAGACGCTACAATCAGTATCCCTTCGAGTTCTCCGGCGGTATGCGCCAGAGAATCGTCATCGCCATTGCCCTGGCCGCCAACCCCGATATTCTGATTTGTGACGAGCCCACTACCGCTCTGGACGTAACCATTCAGAGCCAGATCCTGGAGCTGATCAACAAGCTGAAGCGGGAGCGCCAGCTGAGCGTTATCTTCATTACCCATGATCTGGGCGTTGTCGCCAACATGGCTGACCGGGTGGCCGTTATGTATGCCGGCAAGATCGTGGAGTACGGCACCGCTGAGGATATCTTTTATCGTGCGGCCCATCCCTATACCTGGGCGCTGATGTCCTCTATGCCGGACCTGGATACCAACGAGAAGCTGGAGGCCATCCCCGGAACGCCCCCCAACATGATCTATCCCCCTGTGGGTGATGCCTTTGCCGCCCGGAACAAGTATGCCATGCAGATCGATTTCGAGCAGCAGCCCCCCATGTTCCAGATCAGTGATACCCATTATGCCGCCACCTGGCTGCTGCATCCCGATGCGCCTAAGGTGGAAATGCCCAAGATCATTGTAGACCGTATCCGCAGAATGAAAGAAAAGAACGGAGGTGCCGCAGATGGAGAATAAGAACCAGGAAACCCTGCTGAGAGTGGACCATCTGTGCCAGTACTTCGGTGCCACCAAGGCTGTGGACGATGTCAGCTTCGAGATCAAAAAGGGCGAGGTCTTCGGCCTGGTAGGCGAGTCCGGCTGCGGCAAGACCACCACCGGCCGGTCCATCATCAAGCTTTATAACATTACCTCCGGCAGCGTGTTCTTCAAGGGAATCCGCATTGCCGCCGGAAAGAAGTCTTACAAGGACGCCATTGAAAAGGCAAAGCAGGACTACAAGACCGCGTCCAAGGAGCACCCCGAAAACGCCGCTGCCCTGAAGGCGGAGATGGACAAGACCGTTGCCGAGCAGCGCCGTCTGATGGAGCAGGCCGATGCCGACCAGAAGCACTGCGACAAGGCCTATGCCCGCCAGCGCGCTGCCGAGGTTCGGGAAAAGTATGAGGCATTGATTGCCAAGGCATCCGGCGAGGAGAAGACCAAGCTGGAGGCCGAGTACAAAAATGAGCTGCGCAAGGCGAAGAAAACCAAGCTGGTCACCCAGATCCAGATGATTTTCCAGGACCCCATCGCCTCTCTGGACCCCCGTATGACCGTCAAGGAGATCATCTCCGAGGGCCTGGTCATTCAGGGCGAGCGGGACGACAAGGTCATCACCCAGAAGGTCAATGAGATGCTGGAGCTGGTGGGCCTGGTGCCTGAGCACGCTACCCGGTATCCCCACGAGTTCTCCGGCGGCCAGCGGCAGCGGATCGGCGTGGCCCGCAGCGTCATCATGAACCCGGAGCTGATCATTGCCGACGAGCCCGTGTCCGCGCTGGACGTGTCCGTTCAGGCCCAGGTCATCAACCTGCTGAACGAGCTGCGGGAGAAATTCGGCCTGACCATCCTCTTCATCGCCCACGACCTGTCCGTTGTCAAGTACTTCTCCGACCGCATCGGCGTTATGTACTTCGGCAAGATGGTGGAGATGGCCAGTTCCGATGAGCTGTTTGCCCATCCGCTGCACCCATACACCCGGTCCCTGCTGTCTGCCATTCCTCTGCCGGACCCTGTATATGAGAAGAAGCGTCAGCGTATCACCTACAATCCTCTGGCCGAGCATGACTACTCCGTGGATAAGCCCAGCTTCCGGGAGGTTGCCCCGGGCCATTTCGTCCAGTGCAACGATGCGGAGTTTGCCAAGTATCAGCAGGAGTTGCGCAAATGAGCAAAAGGCTGAAAAGCTTTCTGATTAGCCTGCTTGTGGGTGTGCTGCTGTGCGCCATGGTGATTTTCATCAATCGGGACCAAGGCTATGGGCTGCTGCGGCAGCTGTGCGACGGCTGCTTTGTGGCAGCGGTGCTGCTGCTGGGCGCAGGGGTTCTGCGCTATGTGACCAACCAGGGCGCGTTTGACGTGCTGGGCTACGGTTTGCAGTCTGTTTTCCATCTTCATGTCCCCGGCGCCAGCATTGGCAACGCGCGGGATCAGGAGACTATGGAAACCTACCGGGCACGGAAGGCCAAAAAGCGCAAAAGCCCCGCCGGGATGCTGTTTGCAGGACTGGTGTGGCTGGCGCTGTCCACTGTGCTGCTGATCCTGTTTGAAGCATCTGCCTGAAAAATATCCGCCGCCGAAAGTTTTCTCTTTACGGCGGCGGGATTTTTTTGTAGAATAAAAGAAAACGCAATTACAGAAAGGCGAAGCTATGGAACAAAAACGCTCTTTCCTGAATAAGCTCATCAGGCTTTTGGTGCTGGCTGCCCTGGCAGTCGGGTATCTGGCCGTCTGTTCTCTTTCCACAACCCCCTTGCTGAAATACAATGTGGGGCAGGACGCGGCCTTTTTCCGTCTGGTAGGGGAGGGCATGACCAAGGGAATGCTTCCTTACCGGGATTACTTTGACATGAAGGGACCCTATCTCTTCCTCATGGAGTATGCGGGCCAGCTGCTGCTGCCCGGGCGGCTGGGGGCCTTTGCCGTGCAGTGCGTGTGTCTGTTTGTGACGCTGCTGTTTGCCCACAAGTGCTTCGATTTGGCTTTCTCGGAAAAGGGGTGTCCCCTGTGGGCAGGGCTATTGCTGCTGCTACCCGGGGCGGTGATGCTCAGCTACACCATGACAGGCGGCAACCTGACGGAAGAGCTGTCCATGCCCTTTTTGATGCCCTGCCTGTACCTGTGCCTCAAATATCTGGGGGTCACCCGGATCCCCAGCCCGGAGAACCAGGACCACCCGCCCCTGTACGGCCTGTATTACGGCATTGCCTTCGGAATCATGGCCATGGTCCGCATTACCAATGCCGCCATCATCGGGGCGATTTTGCTGACGGTCACCTGCAATCTGCTGGTCTGGAAGCGCTTCCGGAATCTTTTTGCCAACGCCGGAATGTTTCTGCTGGGCCTTCTGGCTGGAATTGCCCCGGTCTGTATCTGGGCGGCCTGCAATGGCATTCTGGAAGAGATGATCGCCCAGGTGTTTGCCTTCGGCTTTGCTTATTCCGATGAGGTTGGCTTCCTTGCAAAGCTGTGGAATCTGAAAACGATCTGGCCATGCCTTTTGACGGTGCTGTTTCCCTTGATCGTCCTGCTCATTTACCGGGTGAAGGACTGGAAGCTGTGGCTGCTGTATGTGTCCGGGGTGCTGACCCTGCTTGTGGCCGCGGCCATGGGCAATTGCTATGCCCATTATTTCGTCCTGGCGCTGCCTCTGTGGGTGCTGGGCGGGTATCTTCTTGCCTGGAATGCCCGGCGGCTCCAGGCAAGGCGGGCAAAGAGCCGCTGGGCGTGCATGGTATTGTGCGCTGTGCTGCTCATCGCCTCTGTGGCAGGCCAGTGGAAGCTCCTCTATCCCCGGGCCATCGAAGAGATCCGCTATGCCATGTATTGCGTCCGTTACCACGCAGAGGAGCGGCAGGAATATGATGTCATCCAGACCCTTGTAAGCCGGATTCCCGAGGAGGGGCAGGTATATGTCTACGGTCTGCCTTCCTGCTCTGCCTGGTACCTCCAGGCGGGCCTCCAGCCCCCGCTGCGCTACTGCGACTGGCAGCCGCACTACATTCAGCTGGACCCGGAGATCGGCGATCAGATCGAAGCCTATCTTCGCGGAGAAGAAAACCTCTGGGTGGTGACTTCTGCAGATGCGGTGGAGCCGGAACGCATCGCTGCGCTTTTGCAGAAAGAATATACCTGCGTGGATACCCAGGGCCAGTATCGCCTGTGGAAGAAATAGAAATTCGAATAATCCTGCCAGTTCTGGCAAACAATACCTCCGGAAACAAAATTTCTGGAGGTATTGTTCTATGAAATTGCGAAAGCTACTCTGCCTGCTGCTCCTGCTGGCGGTGCCTATGTCGGCGGCCGCTGCGGATGTGGACAGCGGCGGCGTCTACTGTTTTGGGGCCCAGGAGTTTGGGGAAGACCTGGAGGGCGTGTGCCTGCGCCAGGTCCCATCTTCCGGCACGCTTCGTCTGGGAAACCGGGTGCTGCTGCCGGGGGATGTGCTTACCCGGGAGCAGCTGGATGCCGTCACCTATACGCCGGAACGGACGGAAGACGACGCTGTGGAGACCTTTTCCTATCTGGGCATTGACGAAAGGGGCCTTTTGGAGCAGACCAGCCTGACCCTGGGTATTCGGGGAAAGGAAAACAAGCCACCCATTGCGGAGGATTCTGCCCTGGAGACCTATAAGAATCTTGCCAATACCGGTATGCTCCGAGCCAAGGATCCGGAAGGGGAGATGCTGACCTTTACCGTCACCCGTCAGCCCCGCAGAGGAGAAGTGACCATAGGAGAGAACGGCGCATTCACCTATACGCCGAAAAACAACAAAGTTGGGGTGGATTCCTTCGCCTATACGGCCACAGATCCTCAGGGCAAGGTTTCCCGGGAAGCCACCGTCACCGTGACCATTCTCCGCCCCACAGAACCAACGGCCTATACGGATACCTTTGGCCGCAGCTGTGCCTTCTCGGCGGAGTGGATGCGCTCCACCGGTATTTTCGCCGGGGAAACCCTGGCAGGGAGCCCCTGCTTCTTCCCGGAAAAAAATGTAACCAAGGGCGAGTTTTTGACCATGGTCGTGAAGACTCTGAGCGTTCCTGTGGAGGACACGGTGGATGCGAAGCTGGGGGGCAACATTCCCCAATGGCTGCGGCCCTATGCCACGGCGGCGCTGCGGGCGGGACTGACCGCCGGAACGCCCTGGCAGGGGGACTTCGAAGCATCTGATACGGTGACCGCCCAGGATGCCGCAGCTCTGCTCTGCGCCTGCCTGGACCTGGATGCAGAACCGGAAGCACATCTGGCGGCGCTGGAAGAATGCGGTCTGTCCCTTCCGGATAGGGAAAATCTGACCCGTGAAGACGCGGCCAATGTGCTTTACCAGCTCAGCGGATTGTTGAAAACGTAAAAACAGGGGCGACGAAAGGTCGCCCCTGTTTTGCAAAACCTGAATGAATAGAGGAATTTAGGCCGCAAGATCGGTGCCCAGAAGGTATTTCTTCGCGGGCGTCTTCATAAGAATGAAGCCAACCAGCAGGATCGCAAGCATGTCCACCAGCATGTAAGCGGCGTTGTACAGTGCGGAATAGATCCAGGGGCTGGTCATGGTCATGTTGAAGAAAGTTTCGGGCATGTACTCGGCCCAGATGGTGGCACCCACCACATAGTGGACCAGGAACCGGGCCACGCAGGCAACGATGGTTGCCAGATAGAACTTGCCCTTGAACAGACCCGCCAGGCCCAGAACGGAGTAGGCAATCACGAAGTCGCCCAGGATGCTCTGCCAGCCGATGGCGATGCCACCCTCAAACATGGTCTGCAGCAGGGAATGGGCAAAGGCCACGATCATGCCCGGGCCAAAGCCCCAGCGGACACAGAAAACGATGATGGGCAGCATGGCCAGATCCACGGAGCCGCCCCAGGGCATTTTGTACAGGGGCAGGAAGCTGAGGATCTCTGCCAGAGCGATGAGGATTGCGCCCTCGGTCAGAGCGCGGAGTTTTGCGTGAGAAGTTTGCATGGAATAGACCTCCAAAGAAAAAATGTCGCATTGCAGCCTGTCCGGGTGCAATGCGACATAAAAAGGTCATGGTCCGCATCTTTCCCTCCGACGGTATTAACCGTATCAGGTTTAGCGGGTCAGGGCTCTCATCCCTATCTCAGCCGGTTTACCGGCCCCCCGAAGACGGCGCTATGCGATTGCCTCTATTATACACAATCTGTTCATTTTGTCAAGCCATATCCAGAGCCAGCTGCTTGCCGCCCAGAATATGGAAGTGCAGATGGGGCACAGTCTGCCCGGCGTCGGCACCGCAGTTGGATACCACCCGGTAGCCGTTTGTCAGGCCCTCTGCCTTGGCGATTTGAGGGATGACCTGGAAAATGTGGGCAACTACGGAGCTGTTTTCGGCAGTTACGCCGTCGCAGCCGGAGATATGGGCCTTAGGAATCACCAGAAT
>ERZ773115.1710-NODE-1710-length-19322-cov-5.872684_pt1 | contig 19322 bp, 24 predicted proteins | sample MGYA00511116_ERZ773115 | MGnify/ENA primary metagenome ERZ773115 (study PRJEB29015, sample SAMEA2737869) | human gut metagenome | biome: human gut; feature: human-associated habitat; material: faeces | place: China | collected 2012 ... | reverse complement strand
AATCCCTGCGTGATGAAGAAGAGGGTGTGGCTCTGCCACGCCCTCTTCTTCGAAAGCTGTTTTCGATGCTGCTTTGAGCGCAGCGGGCACGATTGGATCTGCGGCACTTGCGGTTAAGAGTTTCCCCGCGGTTAAGCAGGAGATTGGCTATTACATGGCCAAGTATCAGTGCAAGACTCAAAGTGCAATTCCGACCGATGAAGGAGCAACCACAGCAACGGCTAAATCTGCTGGAGGACGCCTTGGAAATAGTGCTACAAGGCAGCAAAACAAAGCAATTGGTGATTACCTCCAGCAAAAGGGATGGACTGTGACCGGTGGCGGCGGGCAGGTTAAAGAAGAATATTTACCGCCGCTGAGTGGAAAAGGCAGAGCTGGTAGTAACTACATTGACATTACACAACCAAAACCACATCCCATGGGGAGGTAACGATTCGTATCAATACGGTCGATACCTATGCCTCTGGATTGCCGACTGCTCGTGAACAAGCTGCAGCAGATCTAATTAACCAGAAGATTGGTAGTGATCCATCCATTATTCTCATTCCTAAAGGAACTGGACTTGGAAATCTTCCTGAACTTCTTAGAGGCTTTGACTGATTAGGAGTAAAGTTATGGCAGCACAGTTTTCGTATTTTACAACAAGTGACGATTTAAGAGAGATAGTTAAACAAGTTGATGCAAACACTCAATTCCAATATATTGAGTACAAAAACTTCTCTGAAAGTGAGTATCCGAATGCGAGAATGTATGATTCCTTGCTTGAATACCCCCATCTTGGCTACGCACGATCGGCGCAATGTAGAGGCGATATGTTTTTGGCGTTGAATCGCACACAGGCGTTGTGCCCCAAAATTATTCCTACTGATGAAGGCAGTAGAATTGTTGTGTCTCAGGAACTGAATACGCCATCTATTGTCTGGGCACTCGGTGGGCATCGATTCGAAAACTTGTTGCTGAAAGGTGAAGTTTCGACAATTTGCTCAGACAATGTTTCCAAGCAAATGATGGCAGATGTTCGAAAAGTGTTTTCAAGATATTGTAAAAAGGTAGATGGGTATTATGTTTCTCCAGGAGTATTTCTGCTCTCAAATACTCGCCTTATCACTATATCTGCTGCAGAAAACACGGCAGTAGATTTCTGCTTGCCCGAAAAGAACCGTTGAATAAAGACATCCTAATCAACGCTTTATGGGGACACATCAAACGATGTGTCCCCATATTTATGAATAGGTTATTCCAGCTGTGCTATTCACCTATGATCCATGTGTGTCTATGCGCGGTTAGATTTGACGGTTACTCTCAAACGATGAAAATGCGCCGCAACCGCAATTCATTGTAATATGAGATTCTGCTCTCAATCGCTATTCCGCTAAAAAAGCCACTTGGCAGGCCAGTAGCCCACCAAGTGGCAGATAGGGAATACCTACACACATATTTAATGGGAAAATCGCTTTAAGAATAATCCTTGAAGGTGCAGGTAAATTGTGTGCCGGAACTAATACTTCCAGGGCTACTCAATGTGTTTCCTCCATACCCAATCATAGTCACCTTGTACAGATTGGAAAGATTGCCCAAGTTCAGCCAGGTATTGGAACTGTTCAAGGTAGCTTTGCAATTTTTCATGGTCATCGTCCCATAGTCCCCAAGAGATGTCAACGAACCACCAGATTTACACCTCTCAACAACCCATTCAACAGTAGTTCCATCAAACTGCTTGCTTGCATCAAGTTCTACATAACCGCTGGCACTCTTGCCAGTCGTGTTATTTGCAATATAATATTCAAATTTGTTGTTAGCTTTCTGGAATGTGATGTAAACATGAATACTGTCTCCAGCACTAACTGCTAATGAGTCAATATACTGCATATAAACAGATTCGCCAGTATCGCTCAGATATTCATACCATGCTTTGTGTGTACTCTTCCCATAGGTACTTGTACCAGCCTGAACCAGCTTCTCAGAACCATTGTAACCACCAAAGCCAATCCAATAAGAATTTAAGGTAACTGCCCCAGACTCAATGGCACTAATAGTCGGCTGGGTATAGTCCACTTGGGCCTGTGTATAAAATTTGGAGCTGGAATCGCCAAGGTCGGAAACATAACCAGACCAATTATAGGAAGTGGCCGATGTTGCTCTCGTCACAGGAGCAGTCGGCTCAGGATTGACGGGCTGAACGGAAACTGAGATTTCAGGTTCTGGAGTACCAGTATAGTTGGCCATCAGAGAATACCAATCTGAGTAGTCACTGTTGGCCGCATCAGATAACGCCATTGCTTCTGGACGGTCAGGAAAACAGTAACGGTCCAATTCTTCGTCCGTTGCGGTTAAGGGGTCGAAATCATCAGGGGGAACGAGATAATGGTTCTTGACGCCGTCGATGATATAAACATAGTCTTTGCCACCATCATCAAATTCGGTAACATAGTCGTAAGAGACAGAAGCACAGTCTGTTGTCTCAACCTCCGCTGCAAATGCGGGCAGACTCGAAACCAAAAGCACCGCAACTCCCATCAGTAACGAGAGGAACTTCTTTCCGATTTTCATCTTTACGAGCCTCCTTGTATAATTTGTTCAGTAATTATATCACAAATTCCGCAAAGTTTGCAACACATTAACAAGAAATTAAGTAGGATAGAATCCTGACAAAATCATCTTTATCGAAGTTGTACCCATAGACTGTAAACCCGAGACTTTTGTGGACGAACTCAGCATAATATCCACTTTGCTCGTCACTGTCAAAGCGGAATATATTTACATTTTCTCCCGAAATTGTAGAGGCCAATGGCGCACTATCGTTAGTTACTTGGGTATTGTCCGACTTTGGTGCTCCGTCTTTGATTATTTCTATACTTACTTTCTCATTACCGATAGGGTTGGCCCATATGAAATTATGCCCCTGCATATCGCTTCCATCGCTGAACTTGAAGATGCCATAAGACCCGGTGTTCTCCTCAATCATGTCGGGGAAAACACTTGAAATATCAAATTCAATCCCATAGTAATCAAAAAGCTCTTCTTTTGTGTATTCATGGTAGTTGTCGGGGCCCAAAGCAAAGAAGCCTGTTTCGGGAATTTCCGAGGCGAGTTCATTTATTATAATTTCTGTATCCTCCGTGTTTGCGAGAGACAATGCGGCACCTCCCTCCGAATTTCCCGAAATTTCACTTGAAATAGCTTGACCCCGGCTGCTCAACACCACCCCAGTAAATATAGCAATTATTAAAACAACGCCAATAGCCATTCCTATCGTTTTGGACTGTGCTTTCATATACTACACCACCTCGTTTTTCGTTATAGACACAAGTTCTATTATATCTTACACGATAATAGACGAAAAATCTAATGTTTTGTTCCTTTATAAATGACGAAATGTGGCTTGCCACATCAAACAGCCGATAAAATGACAAAACAACTCGGCCATGCAGCCAAAACACTCCGGCTATCCGACAAAACAGCCCGGCTTTTTTTCGTCAAATCAGGTCGGCTTTAACAAAAAGGTTGCCTCACATTATTGCGTGAGGCAACCTTTTCGTTATTCAATATGGTCGTTGATCCAATACCGAAGCTCCGTTTCGTCCTTTGTGCCATCCGCGATACCAATGAACATATCGGCCAGCTCATTCTGCTCCAATTGGAACCGATATCCATTCCATTTGAGTAGCAGTTGCGTGACCATGGCGCCAATTCGCTTATTGCCATCGATAAATGCGTGATTGGACGCTAACCCAAACCCAATACGAGCGATTTTCTCTATGTCAGTTGGAAAAAGATCTTCTCCTCCAAATGATTGAAGGGGTGCGGCAATAGCCGCTTCTAATCCAGCACGATCACGCAGACCATCAATGCCACCAGAAACTTGAATGATACGGCTATGAATCGCTACGACATCTTCTGCTGTAACCCAAATCATTCTGCCATCCTCTTATAGTCAGAAGCGAACTCGCTCAATAGTTGATCGGTGTCCGCCAGCATTTTTTCGCGGCTCACAGCTGTTACAGGCTCCTGAATCGTGACAGCAAAAGGCATGCCTTTTGCTCGAACAAAGGCATTGGCAAAAATATTAAAGGCAGTAGAAGTTGACATGCCCAGTGCATCACAGATGGCTGCCATTTGCGCTTTCACTTCAGAATCAATGCGAAAAGTCATGTTGGAATCCATGTTCAAGCCTCCTTTGCACTACAATAATACTACATAATATGTGCATTGTCAATCCGGTCGTTTCTTGATGATGGTCGGATGCGGCTGATCCAAAGGGAATTGATTATTCGACATAGTTCGATTATATCACAGAACGGCGACAACAGTGTGGCGCGGTTTTCCTTTTTTGCTCATTATGATCGATTTGTTGCATTTTCGACCGTTAATCCGTAAGACTTACCAGAATGGAGGTATGTCTATGTATCCGCGCACGATTATTGACTCACTATCGGCAGTTCCTAACAGAGATCAACTCACGCATAAAGATCTACACGCACATTTCAGCACTGGTCAATCGATTCTTCTTTCTGGTTCTGGGAGAGATAAGAAGTACGGGTACCGCAATGGTATCCAGACGGATCTTGGAGACATCAGGAACGATGTCTGGCGCGATTTGGTGCGTGAGCTCATTGTCCGGAGCCACGAAGAAGACTTGTTCGATAAACTCCTGGAGTGGGAGAAGGAGCACACCTATTGGTTAAAGACGAAAGCAGAACTGGAGCATTACACGCTTGAGCTCTACGCTGCAAGGATCTTTGACAACCCGAAATGGGTTGACTATGAAGCTTTTGCCAAGCACTATGGCTACCAGCCGCAGTCCTATGAGGGGTAAACAACTCAATGCATCGGATATACATGAAAACGGCAATGCCACATTGTGGCACTGCCGTTTTCTTATTGCCTTTTTTCAGTTCACGGTCTATTGACTACGCCAACAAAGAGTGGAAGTCCATCTGCACCAGTAATGGCGAATAAGAACGGTCGATCCAATACGAAGTCCATTTCCTCTTCAGGTGGCGCCGCAGCACCAGCCATCATCATGACGGTATATGCCGCTGCGGTAACCCCCTCTTCATCGATGGCAACGCGGGCTGCATGGTCGGCTTTGGAAAGGAATATCTCTGCAACTTTCGAAGTCATGGGACTGAAATCGGCCACCGTGGCATCGAATACACCGGTAATACCCAGCGCATTCAGGCCATCACGCAGGTCAAGATCAGAGACAACATCAAATTTGGGAACGGACATATTCACGATCAGGTGCTTGCTGTTCTCCCAGTTTCCATTGCTGTTTAGGAACTCCATCGTTTGCTCATCGGCAAGCAGATCATCCATAGCCACGCCATCATCAGGCAGGAGGAACCACATTTTGCCGCTGCCCTCCAGGCTCAGAGCAACAGCGCCGAACTGATCTGCCCAGTAATAGGTGTTGCTGCCGCCCTTGTGCATGAAGTCGCACTCCACGGTCTCTCCATCAGCACTGAACAGATGGAACAGGCCCTTTTCCGTTCCGGCCTCATTGAACTCACTGTGCCACTTGGCTCGGTAGTAGATGGTAGAGGCCAAAGCCATAACGGTCTCGGGGTCCATCGACAGGCCATCGGCCTGCGCTTCCAGCAGTCCTCCGGTCTGCTCATTGATCCAGTCCCGCAAGGCCTGATTAAATTCCTCGCTGCCCATCTCACCACGGAAGGAGGACGCATAGTAATTCTTTGCCAGACTGTCCATTGTGGACTGGTTGAAATTTACGGACTCATTCAGCCACAGGGAGTTTGCCAGAATGCTTGTCACGGCGCCGTCATTGCTGTAATTGGCGTTCCAAACACTGGCCGCCTGGGAGCGCAGAGCCTCAATGCTTTCACTTCCTAGAAGGTCAAGGATCTGCTGGCGGCTTTCACTGTCCGTCACCTCTGCCAGCATGGCGAGGGCCATGTAAACACTCAGAGGAGAGTATACCTTGTTCTCCCCGTTGGAATTGCTGAGAAACTCTCGGATTGAACTGGCGAAGAACGGTTCCAGACCGTCTGCATAGCCTTCCGGCTGACTGCGTTGGGCCTTTCTGTCCGACTGCCAGGCGTCATAGACCACATCAAAGCCATCGCTGTCAAACTCACCGGTCTTTTCATCAAAATACTCCATCTCGTTTGGGTAGGGAGCCATCTCCGGATAGCTAGCCAGTGCCAGAGCATAGGCCGATGCGGAGTTGTTTGGTTTCTTTTCGTCCATATTGGTATCTCCTGCGCAGCCTACCATAGAAATCAGGCAAGCCGCTGCGAGGCATAGCGCTACAATTCGTTTCATACTGCGTACCCTCCTTAGTCTACGATGGTGTCTGTGCAGATTACCTGCGTTATGATTTCCATAGCAGTCTCGCCGTAGCGTGACCACCAGCTATTTACACCCTGGGTCGTTGCCACAAAGTTGCCTTTGCTGGCAGGGTAACTGATAAAGTTCCAGATAGCACCGCCATCGTAGGTGCCCATGGAACCATTTCCAAATTCCTTCATTGACAATCCGGTGCCACAGACGCCGAATGTAGGCCAATATTGGAAATCGATCCATCCATCTTCACCAGCGGGTCGGAAACTGACGCCATAGCTCATGCCATCGGCACTGTATTCCTCAACCTTGTATTCCCAACCAGAAAGAAGCGGCACACTGACGCCAAATCCGCCGTGTTCGTAGGAAACATTACTTGTGTCAGCGGCGTCCACGAGATCAAAGCCTGCATATTAGGTTTTGGTGTCATAATCACCGGTACCCCGGAAATCCATAACCGATTTGCTGATCCGGTAGGAACCTGCGGGAAGCTCTCCGTACAGGCGGCTCCAATTCACTTCCCATTCTGTTTCCGCATTGTTAGGGATCATCCATGCTTCTGACGTCCAGGCAAGCTCATACTCCATAGGAAGCAGCTCGACCGCAACCCACTCGCCATCCTGCAGCATTTCGAGTCCGTAGTAACTGCCGGTCTGCAGCTCACCGGTTGGTTCTCCATCTTGCTGCGTACAAACAATGGTCAATCCAGACGGGGTAATATTCTTTGCAGTAAGCTTCACTCCCCAGGGATCCTGATAGGCGCTTATCGACGGAGTACGACTGATACCAACAAGACCGGATATTGCCGGAGTGCGTTCGCTCTGTTTTCCATTGATCCAAACCTTGTCGGTGGCCTTGATCACATCGCCCATCTGCACTTCAAGGAATAGATGCCACTGAGCCATATCCTCTGTTCCTGCCTCAGGGACCTTACGGTCAATCGTAATGTCCCACCCATCCAATGCACCGTTCTCAATACGGTGACGACGCACATCTGTAATCTCATGCCGAATTGATCCGCTGCCTTCCTGCAGTACGATCAGAACAAGATTCTGCCGTTCAAAATAGGCGTTATCGTATTTGTCGCAGGCATCCAAAAAGCCGATTGTGCTGTCGGAGTAGACTGTCTCTCTTCGTTCCAGACTATAAATGTCCTTGTATGCCTCGTAATAGGCTTCCAATTCCGCTCTGGAACTGATCACGGTGTGGTAAGGATAGCCATCTTCAGGTCCGCCATTGGTCCGGATGTACTGCGCCTCAAAAGCGTATGCTCCCGGTTCAGGCGTCACGGAATCTGGATCAGCTTCATTTCCTACAATGGTCCATCCGAGTTCCGTAAGCTCTTCTATGACCTGTTCCGGAATATCGGCCTGCGTACCGTCTTCCAATTTCACACACCAATACGCACCGGTCCTGCCTGGATAGGTTTCCGCAATCCCATCGTGGAAGATCAAAATCTTATCGCCGGTCCCCAAGCCAGAGAACAGACCTTCCTTATCCTTTCGGTTGCTCATGATAATGGGTGAGTTTCCATCGATGAACATATACGATCCGTTGTCCGCTACTAAGCAGCGTCCGACAGAGAAACTCATGGAGTGATTTATCATATACCAAAGGCCACCCGCACAAAGTAGCAGTATGACTCCTATCACACAGAGGGGAATAACCCATTTCTTTTTCTGTTTCATATCAGCAGCCTCCTTTTCATATCAGACATGAATCCCTTATTGATATAGACGCAAAAATAGGGAAAATGTTCCCTTGTGATGCGATTTAGAGAGTTGCCGGAACAAGTGAGTAGCATAATCGAAGTCAAAGGCAACCTCACGATTGTCACTTTGCTTCATCACTCATTATACGACCATCGACAAAACCCTACAACCCACCTAAGTTCCTGTGCATACCAAAACGGCAATACCAAGCAGGTATTGCCGTTTTGGTATTAACTCTTCAGCTGTCTATCCTTTGCAAAGGCCATCAGCGCCTCATGCTCGTTGGGGATCTGCTCATCCAAGACTGCATCCAGGCATTCCTGCAGCACACGGCCAATGGTCGGTCCCTGAAAGCCCAATGTCATCATATCATGTCCATTAACTGCCAAGTCCTTGAGTGTGAAGCAGCTCTCTTCCTGCAGGATCTCATTGATCATTTGCGATACTTCCTCAAAGATTGCGATCCGGTGTCTGCAGATGGCCGATTGACCAAGCGTATCTGCCTTGTGCAGCTCGATCAGTTGCCGGGTAGCATCCTCACCGTGCTTGCTCAAAAGCCGTTTGATTGGCTTCCTGTCGGCCGTGATGGGCATGTCATGATAGCGAACGAGTCTTACAATTTGTTCTTTGCTGGCGTTATCGAAGCGAAGTCTACTGAGGATACTCTCCGCCATTGAAGTACTCTGATCCGAGTGCCCGAAGAAGTGGCCAATGCCATCCTCGGCGAGCGAGAAACAGGAAGGCTTCCCAATGTCATGCAGCAGGGCTGCCCAACGAAGCACCGGTTCAGGGGTGATACTTTCAATGACCGCGATGGTATGGTCCCAGACATCCTTGTCATGATGTGGATTATGCTGCGGAAAGCCAAACATGGGTGTGAGCTCCGGGATCGGGACGGCCAGCACATCGGCGAAGTCCCGCAGAACACCTGCCGCGCCCTGAGCGCAGAGCATTTTGGTAAGCTCAACCAGAATGCGCTCCGCAGCGATACCTTTGAGCAAGTGCTTGTTCCTGTGGATGGCCGCTGCCGTGGCAGCTTCGATCGTCATGCCATACACGGAGGCGAAGCGAAGGGCTCTGAGCATTCTCAGGCCATCTTCCTGGAATCTCCGATCTGGATCTCCCACGCAGCGGACAAGGTCGCCGGCAATGTCCGCCTTGCCTCCTACGAAGTCAACAACACCTGTCCTGGGGTTGTAGGCCAGAGCGTTCATGGTGAAGTCCCGGCGCTCAAGATCGTCCTTCAGGCTGCGGGTAAAGCTGACTGAGTCCGGATGCCGATGGTCGGAGTAGTCCCCGTCAACGCGATAGGTCGTGATTTCTAGAGGCTCTTGGTCGATCACAACAGTTACAGTCCCATGCTTCAAGCCAGTCTCAATCAGGTGGTAGCCTGTAAAGATCTCCTCCACCTGCTCTGGGAGCGCGTTGGTGGTGATGTCCCAATCCTTCGCAGGACTGTTGTCACGCACATAATCACGCACTGCGCCACCAACAAGGTACGCCTCATAGCCGGCCGCTTCAAGCATCTCAAATGCTGTATTCACTTGTGGTGGCAATTTCATCATAAGATCACATCTCCAGTGCGGCGAGGAACAGCGCATTGAGTTCCTCCCAGTCCTTCGTGATTTCTCTCGGATACTGCTCCACCAGAGCACGCACCTCTGCAATGCTCCGATCCATGTAAGCGTTGAGGATATCGATTCTCGGGATCATCTTCACCTCAGGGGAGTTCATCTTCAGATCAAGCAGCTTCGCAACGGTTTTCTCCAGGTAGTCCGGAAGCTGGCTCGCCGCCAGTTCAGAAAAGAGCATTGGGGGCGGAGTACCTTTTTCAAGGATCCACCGGCAAGCAAGGATTGGCCGCAGTACATAGAAGTACTTCTTGGCCTTCACCATGTCGCCGCGCAGGTATTCTCGATAGTTTCCTTCCGCCATCTGCAGATAGTGCCAAAGGCCACTCTTGGACGAGAAGTAGCGCCGCATGACGGGCTTAAACGCCTCAGTGAAGTCAGTGGTCTGATACACGATGGGAGAGGAAAACCACTCAAATACGGTGGGGTTGGATTTATGGAGCAGCTTCAGTGTCTTGTCCACATCCCAACCGTTGATGTCCAGAACACCATTGATGGGCAGCTCGATCACATCACGGGTCCGGTTGAGCCTGAGATAGCTCTCTCTGGGGCGCACATAAATGAAGCGCACATCATAGTCGCTGTCCGGAGAAGCAAAGCCCCAAGCACGGCTACCGGACTCCACGGCCAAAAGGATGCGGCAGTTCTCCCGCTGCTCGATTTCATGAAGCTTTTCTTTGATCAATGCTTCCACGGTCAACACCGCCTTTCATCATCGTATTTCAGTCTGCTGCCTTAAAGTTATAGACAGGACGGATCCGCTCAATAATCTCCGCAGTAGGGCCGATTTGAGCGATGATCTCGTCCATGCTCTTATAGGCCATGGGAGACTCGTCCAGCGTGTCGGGCACAACACAGGTGGTGTAGATGCCCTCCATCTCCTTCTGAAACTCCTCCATGGACAGAGCATTGAAGGCCGCCTTGCGGCTCATTAGTCGGCCAGCACCATGAGGTGCGGAGCAATTCCAATCCTCGTTGCCCTTGCCGATGCAAATCAGGCTACCGTCACGCATGTTGATGGGGATCAGCAACTTCTCGCCGGCCTTGGCGGAGACAGAGCCCTTCCGCAGGATCATGGCGTCCGTATCAATATAGTTGTGGATGGTGGTGAAGGCCTCCACCGCCGAGAAGCCCATGCCGGTCATGATGACATCCACCATGGCCTTGCGGTTGAGCATGGCGAACTGCTGTGTCAGCTTCATGTCGTGGATATAGTCCTCGAACAGCTTACCCTCCACATAGGCCAGATCCTTGGGGATATTCAGCTCGTGCTCCTTCTTGAGCGCCTTGATGGTCTTCTGGATCTCCTGGAACCGGCCCTCGGCCTTCAGATGGTCAATGGTGGCTTGAACCTGATACTGGGCGCCGCCCCAAAGGGCACGCCGACCCTCATTCTGGTAGTACTCAGCCACCTCGGTGCCCAGATGACGGCTGCCGGAGTGGACCACCAGGAACAACCGGCCATCCTCGCGCGATCCACCTCAATGAAGTGGTTGCCGCCGCCAAGGGAGCCGATGCTTCTCATCGCGCGATTGAGGTTGACTTGATCTGCGCAACACAGCTGAGACAGATCGAGTTCCGCATTCAACGCATGGATCTCGTCTCTCACCTCTCGACCGTAGGGAATCTCCTTCCGAATCAGCGCGTCCAAACGCTCGAAATTAATCTCACGCTCGGACAATTCCACCGTTTCCATGCCGCAGCCGATATCAACGCCGACCATGCCTGGAACGATTTTGTCCCGAATGGTCATGGTGGTACCAATCGTACAGCCCTTGCCAGCGTGGACATCAGGCATAACGCGGATCTTGCAGCCCGCGAATTCCTTTTGATCACAGACCGACTGGATCTGGGCGCGGGCTGCATCTTCCAGTACAGGGGTATAGCAGAAAGCGGTATTATATAATCCTTCTATCTTTACCATAGCGATTTCCTTTCTTCTTACTTCCTATTTTACGGATAGGCTCCGTTAATTGCAACAGCTCTCTTGGTTGCAAAAAATGAGGGCTTTCACTACATGTGTGAAAGCCCTCAACAATTTAATGATACAGTAATCGCGCAGAGATGTCAATCTGGTCTTGCACATTCGCGCCACATTTCATTGTAATGACTAGTTTTTTGAAAGATAAGTTGTGTCTTTCCTGCATTGATTTTTTGTCTATCCTATGCTATCTTATAGGTACAGAAAGGGTGAGTCCAATGTACAGCTAACTCCCTCTCAACTCAAGAAAGCGAGGTTAAATTGATGTTAGATACTAAGAACGAAAGATGAGCCTTGACTGCTTTTGCTGGTGGTCAAGGCTCATCTTTTTCGTGTAAATCACAAGTCCCGAAAGGGGCTTTTTTTGTTTGCAGGTAATTTGATAATCATCTGTATTCAAGGTGCCAATAGGGATAATTCGCATTGTCCGTTCTTTTGGACACCGACAGCTCTATGATAATTACAATCGAACGAAAGAAGGAGCAATTGCCGTGGAGTACATTGTCATGGATATGGAGTGGAATCAGGCGCTTACCTTTTCTGAGATGGTCAAAGATCCGGTTTTCTTGACAGGTGAGATTATTCAGATCGGAGCAATCAAGCTAAATCAGACTCTTGAAGTGGTAGACTCCTTCAATGAACGGATTGCGCCTCAGTACTATACAGAGCTTCACCCCAAGGTTGCGGAGATCACTAAACTTTCCAATCGGGATTTACAAAAAGGGAAAGGGTTCCATACGGTGTTTAATTCTTTCTGCGATTGGTGTGGCGATGACTTTGTGTTCCTGGTCTGGGGGACGGAAGATCTTCGTATTTTGCGAAAGAATATGGATCTCCATAATATTGATACCAGCTTTATGCCCCCGTGTTTCAATCTACAGAACATCTTTGTGGATCAAGTTACACACGATACAAAGCAATACGCATTGGCCAATGCATTGGCGATCGTCGGCGAGGTTGCATTTGATTCCCACGATGCCCTAAATGACGCAAGGAGCACAGCGCTTCTCTGTACACATTTAGACCTCATAAGGGGGCTGAACGAGTACAAGGAGACCGTAGAGAATAGAAATGGCATCGTTGAGAGTTACGAGTTTGAAGAGCCCTATGCCGATATTGGCGATGCTCTGAGCGATGATTACGTTGTATCCTTCGAGTGTCCACATTGCGGCGAGATCGTCTGGGGAGAAAACTGGATCCGAAAGACGGGTACAAATCTCCTGTCTCTATCACAGTGCAGCGATGGACAAGAATACCTTATTAGCCTCAAATTCCGACCGATTGCAGAGAATAAGGTTGTTGTGAAGCGGCTGGTCTATGCTCTGACGGATGAACTGCGAACGGACTATCAGCAGTGTATGGAGCAGGCTGCTGCATGGAGCAAATATGTGATCCCCGCATACTCGTTTTGACTGTGAGGAAATAACCATGTTGAAGCTTTTCGATACCGTTACCTTGAAAAATGATGATCCCGAAACTGGGGTCAAAGCAGGGACTGAAGGAACCATTGTCGATGTACTCGGTAACGGCAAAGCATTTACCGTTGAATTCTTTGATGAAGATGGGAATACAATAGAGGCATCCCTTTATACAGAGTACACTCCAGCGCAATTACAAAAGGTCGAAACAGCCCTGACCCTAACATAGCAGATTTAATCTGTGCAAGACGCACTCAATGGCGTTTAGAGCGCAGGATTCCATAAAATGCAAAAAGCTATATAGAGGACTGGACATGCGCATTTTGACCTGTTATAATAATATAATGCATCCGGGTATAGCGAAGTTGGTATCGCGCCTGGTTTGGGACCAGGAGACCGTGCGTTCGAGTCGCACTACTCGGACCAACGAAAAAAGGGACTCTGAAATTGCTGATTTCAGAGTCCCTTTTCCTTGTTCAATGTCTACTGTGATGTTGGATCTAAATCCGTCGAATTCGACGGGTTTAGGCAGTTAGCCAGATCCGATTCATAATCACCACGCACTACCGCACTCGGTGAGTGAACGACATTAACCTGCACATTGACACTTGCGTTCATAAAAACGCCGATCTTTTCAGCCGCGCCTCGCTTCATTTGTTCTGTCACATGCGTGTAAGTGTCCAGCGTGAATGCGGCACTATAGTGGCCGAGCATGCCAGCGACCGTTTTTGCATCTACGCCGCTCTGAATTGCTAAGGTCGAAAATGTATGTCTCAAATCATGAAAGCGAACGCTTTCATCCACTCCGGCAGCGGCGAGCATTTGTTTGTGTAAATGTCGAAGAGAGTCCGGACTCCAGTAACCATTAGTTCTTGGACACCAAAACATGAGGGGACTATCCGGATGCTTGTTGTGCTCATCTATGAGCAAAGCAACAGTATTCTCCGGAAGAGCTATTGTTCGAATCGAATTCTCAGTCTTCGGTACAGAAATGCACAACTCTCCCCCAGAACGAGTGAGCTGCTTGTTAACCGTCAGCATTCGTGTTTCCGGATTCAAGTCGGCCCACTCCAGGCCAAGTAATTCTCCCCGTCGAAGCCCACTTGTCAATTCCAAATAGAAAAGCGCATAGACCCCAAGTCGCTTTGCCTCATCCAGATATGCACCTATCTTGTCCTGCGGCAGGACGTGCATTTCTTTCTTTTCACGCTTTGGGATTTTGCAGTTATCGCAAGGGTTGAAGGGAATAATCCGCTCCTTAACTGCCTGTTTCAGAGCGCCGCTCAATACCGCATGAATGTGCTTCACGGTGCTTGCAGACAATGGCTCATATTTCCGATTTCCATGGTTGTCTAAGCGGCCCTGTGTGTGCAGATCATTGTAGAAGCGCTGAATCTGGATTGAGCTGAGCTTTGAAAGCTGGATATGGCCCAAAACCGGGATGATGTGGTTCTCGATCATGCTCCTATAACCATCTGCTGAGCTGGGGCGAAGATTTGGCTTTGTGTAGGAATCAAACCAAAGCCGAATCCATGTAGAAAGGGGCTGTGAATCATATCCTTTGCCCTTGCGATAATAAGGCCCTGTATCCTGTTGGATGGCTCGTGCCAGCTTCGCTGCGCATTCTTTTCGTGTCTTAGCAAAAACGCCCTTTTGAATACGCTTTCCCGTTAGAATATCGTAGCCGGCAGTATATCGACCTTCCCAACAGCCGGGGTATCTCTCTCGAATGCTGCCTTCGCCATTCGCTCTTTGCCTACCAGCCATAATGATCTCTCTTTTCCATTTGCGTCTGAGCATCAAGCCACGAGAGAAATTTTCCTTTGTCAATATAGACCCTTTGACCACTTACTGTATGGGGAAAGTCATCTCTCTTTAGAAGTCTATATGCAACCGTAAGACTGCATCCGAGGGTCTTTGCAACGAGCGGCATCGTCATCACATCCGGAAGATCTTCTTTGCGCCGGATTCGCGGCATCTTACTATCGTCCATCCTTGTCACTCCGTATAGAAGAGAGAGTCCTTCTCTTCTGTTTGCACATTTAGCCAGGTAAGGAATTTATCTTTCGGCACGAAGATACGACTTCCAACTTTGAAGGCAGGAAAGTCGATGCGCTTCACAAGCTCATAGACCTGAGACAGCCCGAGGCCGAGGAAATTGGACACCTCTTGAACATTGAGGATAAGGGGTAGCTCATCGGAACTCTTATACTGGCAACTTTTCATTTTGCATTCCTCCTGTGAAGTAATCTATATCAATACTTACGAGGAGGTTTGGTAACCAACAACAGGTTCGTACAAATTATCAGCAATAGAAAGCAGAAACTGCATTTTATTTGTGGCGAATTTGCCGCAATTAAACGGCAGTTGCGTTGGGGCGTTATGAGATTAGCTAAAAAAGAAGCACTTACGGATCAATACCGTAAGTGCCTCTCTATGGGTTTTCAAATTACTGGATGGCGTCTTTGAAAGCCTTTCCTGCTTTGAACGCAGGTGCCTTAGATGCAGGGATATCAATCTGCTCACCTGTTGCAGGATTCTTGCCAGTACGGGCAGCACGTTCTTTGACCTCGAAAGAGCCGAAGCCCACCAGCTGCACTTTGTTGCCAGCCTTCAGAGTGTTCTCAGTAGTTGTGATAAATGCTGCGAGAGCAGTCTCACAATCCTTCTTGGAAAGGCCACTCGCTTCAGCCATTGCGGCAATCAGTTCGGTTTTATTCATAGTTTTTCTCCTTGATGTTATTTTGTTTTCTGTATAATTGTTTAGGTGCCTATGGAATGAAATGACAAGACCCTCTTAGAGTTTTTCACGCACCATCATAAGGGCATAACCAAGTAGATTTTGGCCTTGCCATTTTGCCCGGTCAAGTCTGCTTGGATCACGCATGGATAAACCAATGCCCCAAATCCGATCATTTACAGCACACTCAGCAAGAAATGCATTTCCAGTATCTTTCAGTCCCTCCCTTAGATCAGGGTTCTGCGTAAACTTTGCGAAAAGCCCCTCATAGACGACGATTTGTCGAATACCGTTCCATAGGCTCTCATCATAGCCGGATACAAGCCGTCCAAGAGCCTTTATCTCGGCAGCATTATCCGTAGCAAGAATCTGTGTGGCAACCTTTTCATCGCCAAAGGAAAGTGCCTTGCGGTACATCATATACTGCTCCATTGAGGAAAAGGTGATACCATTGTGCGTAAATGTGGAAGGATACCAGTTGCTAAGGTATCCATTCTCTTCGTTATTGTTGTGAAAACAGATAACAGTCATTCCCATTTCCTCGTTCCTCCATAAACGAACATCTTCTCATGCATGGATATCTCTGACATATTACTATTATACCGAGCGCAGGATGAAATGGCAATCTCAACTTTTTTACTGCCAATTTCTACTTCTTCCTTATTTGGATGTAACTCCAGTAAGTCAACAGAGGGCCAGCCCCATTAGAGCTGGCCCTCTATGCACCAAAAGGCATACTTTTTGACAGATTGAACTGAACATGAAAAACACGTCTCAAGAGTGCGCCAAAACATCGGCGTTCACTTTTGGGACGTGTCATTTTTATTTGATATGTTTTGGGTCATCGAGGAGGATGAGACCCGTCTACTACTGCGCTATCATGATGACCTTTAATCTGTTCGCCAACTGACCACTCTTCAGCTCCTACAGATCGATAACTGCAATCCCAAGCTGTGCGGCTCTGTGCCGTGCTGCAGCATTGCAACATCACTTCACCATTAGTCCTCGACTTTTGTAAAGATTATCCTGTTCTTTCCGTGCGATGAACAATTTATGGCAAATCTTATTTCGGAGTGAAGGCACCACCCTGCATGGGCAGCTTGTTGACACCCTTGTAGTCCACGAACTTGTTGGCAGATGGTTTTGCAGCCGGCACTTTCTGTACGGTGCTGCCCATCATTGCCTTCATCTTTTCAATTTTCTTATCGAGCTTAGGGGTAGGTTGTCCATTCCGGGTTGCCTGCGCCTTGGCCTGCGTGAGCCGCTGGTATTGTTGTTTCAGAGAGAGTTCCTGCTTTGCCATGCTGTGCTCCTTTCTATTACAAGACTCCTATTTTCTTTATAATATCAAATAATATGCTTTTCTTCAAGCAATGGCCAGTTTCTTATAATACTCCTTATGAGAAAATCGGCGATGAAGTACGGTCGCTTGCAGATGAGGTACCGTTTGACATCCCCGATTCGTGGGAGTGGGTGCGGCTGGGCAACATCGGTGAAACGAATATTGGGCTGACCTATAAGCCAAGCGATGTTACAAGTGATGGGGTTCCTGTACTTCGCTCAAATAATATCCAAAACGGGCAGATAGACTACTCTGAGCTGCTATATGTAAGCTGTGCAGTACCCGAACGGGCTTATGCTCATAAAGGGGATATTCTTATCTGCGCCAGAAACGGAAGCCGTGCGCTGGTTGGCAAATCCGCTATTGTAGACGCTGACGGCATGGCCTTCGGAGCGTTCATGGCTATTTACCGCAGCTCATGTAACCCTTATATCCAGCTATTTATAAATTCTTATCTGTTCCGCGGACAGCTTGAGGGCGCAACTACTACAACTATCAATCAAGTAACGCAAGAAATGCTCAAAAGGCAGTTGTGCCCGCTGCCACCCATTCAAGAGCAACTGAGGATCGTACAGAAGTACACAGAATTACAACCGTTGATAGCGGCATATAGTAATGCCTACGATAAGGCTCAGATACTCATCACCGCCTTCCCAGAAGCTCTCAAGAAGTCGATACTGCAAGAGGCAGTGCAGGGCAAACTGGTACCACAAGACCCGTCTGACGAGCCTGCAGAGGCTCTGCTGAAGCGTATTCGGGCGGAGAAACAACGGCTCATCAAGGAGGGCAAAATCAAAAAGGACAAGCACGAATCCGTCATTTTCAGACGGGATAATTCTCATTATGAAAAGCGTGGTTCCGAAGAGGTCTGCATTGATGATGAGATCCCGTTTGAGATACCAGAGAGCTGGGCATGGGCACGCCTTTCGTCGTTTGGCGTTTTCAGTAGTGGTAAAACGCCCTCGATGTCAAACCCGCAGTTCTGGAATGGTAATGTGCCGTGGGTAACTTCAAAGGACATGAAGCGTCCAGTGATTACAGACTCTGAGATGCATATTTCCGAGTTGGCAGCAGCTACTATGCAATTGTATCCCGCCGGTACGCTCCTTCTGGTTGCCCGAAGCGGCATTCTTAAAAGATTACTACCTCTCTGCAAGCTGGGTATCGACAGCACCATAAACCAGGATATAAAAGCCTTCTCGCTATATGATATTAAGCTATCAGAATGGTTGTTCTACGGGATTAAAGCCTTTGAGCCGTTCATCCTCAAAGAGCTGGTGAAATCAGTCACAACGGTAGAGAGCCTCAAATTTGATGAGTTTTCAGCTATGCTCATTCCTGTACCGCCACTATCCGAACAGAGACGAATTATAGTTGCGATTAAAGCAGCGATAAACCTACTGACACCTTTATCCAGCAACCCGTTATTCTCATTATGAGAAGTTGGACGGCGTGGAGCGTTGCATCGACGAGGAACTACCCTTTGAAATACCAGAAACGTGGGCTTGGGTACGAATTGGAACTATTCTCTCCGTTTCTTCAGGTGATTCGCTGACTGTGGCTCAAATGAATTCGGCCGGTAGCATACCGGTCTATGGTGGAAATGGTATCGCCGGAACTCACGATAAGTGGAATGTATGCCACCGCACTCTCGTAATTGGTCGTGTTGGGTATTATTGCGGTGCAACGCACATTACCGAACCTTTTGCATGGGTTACAGATAATGCGTTTATTACTCATTTCGACGAAGAACTTCTGCAAATGAAGTGGTTGAAGTTTCTTATTGATTATTTGGAGCCAAGGAAACGAGCAAGCTCGACCGCTCAGCCAGTTATTTCTGGAAAATTGCTTTATCCCATGTTAGTGCCGATACCGCCATTAAATGAGCAGCACCGAATTGTCCAGCGGATCGAGGAATTGCTCACCATGGTCAAAGGGCTGTAAAAGGAACACGGTATAATATCATAGTGAAAGGAGGTCTTTCACTATGATAGAAGAATTCGAAAGACACTTGAGAGGCACAAACCTCTCGGAAAACACGATATCTTCGTACCTTTTTGCCATTCGGCAATACAACTCGCAGTACGACGGTATCACAAAAAAGAACCTGCGGGCGTATAAGGTGTGGTTGATAGAGAACTACAAGCCAAAGACCGTCAATCTGCGTCTGAGGGCAATCAACTGCTATTTGGAGA
>ERZ773115.1690-NODE-1690-length-19411-cov-5.720707_pt1 | contig 19411 bp, 19 predicted proteins | sample MGYA00511116_ERZ773115 | MGnify/ENA primary metagenome ERZ773115 (study PRJEB29015, sample SAMEA2737869) | human gut metagenome | biome: human gut; feature: human-associated habitat; material: faeces | place: China | collected 2012 ... | reverse complement strand
AACGAAAATCAATTCATCACAAGCATAGCAGACAATTAAATTTAAAACAACTAAATTTATACAAAAAAATGTAAGCGAATAATATTCGTATTGTCTGAAAAGAAGTAATATCAAGGTTTTTAGCTTGTTTAAAAAATGAAATTACCTCTCTTCGCGTATTATTATAACTCAAAAAAAGAAGCATGCAAACGTTAGTTCCCTTTTTTGTTGTTTGAAATTAATTATTACTTTTAACACTTATGATGTAAAAAGTTACGTTTGTGATTTTTATCATAATATTTTAACTCATAAATTCTATTAAAATAGCTATTTCTTTGTAACATTCGTAATATAATTAGAATAATAAAAATTTTTTAATTTTAATGCCACTCCATGAAACAAAAATCACTTTATCAGTAAAGTTTCACTCTAACCAGTCTTTCGTAATAGTGTGTAGGGAGCTTTCAGAATTTAAACGTTTTTCACTAAATACTTTAGCAGCTATTGGTTTTTCGATAAACCAATTTTTTACATAGACAAAAATCAGGTTCTGGATATTTTCAACTTTTTCGATTTTTAATTTTTGATAAGCTTTTAACAGTGTCGTGTATAATTCTTGTTCTGCATTGACATAATAACTATCGAGTTCTTCAAAAACTATCGAAATGCCACTTTCTGTTTCGGCTTTTTTCTTTGCATTATGAATAGTCTGGACAGTTTTTTGAGCTTCACTGTAACTTGAAGAAAATGTTTTTATTAAATTTAATACTCGTTCAGGGACAAACGTAGCAATGCTGTCGTTTGTCATGATTGTCTCAAAATTGTCTAACAACAATTGATCTTGTAGGCGGTCTTTTTCAGTGTCTATATTGTGTCTATTAGTGTCTAATATATTATTATTAAGTTCTGGTATGATTTTCATACCCTGTGATTTATCAACGTTTTGGCACGGTATGATTTTCATACCCTCTTGAGCACCAAGGTATTCAGCGTATGATTTTTCGTCAGGGGTGGGTATGATTTTCATACCCTGTGATTTATCAACGTTTTCCCTATTTTCTCTATCAAATTTTTCGAGTAAGTAGATATCATTTTCTGAAACTTTTAATTCTGCTAGATAGAGTCTATTAGGATTATTTTTCCCTAACTGTTTGTTAAATCCCATCTGCTTTTGTAATAATAAACCAAAGGATTCCAACTCTTTTTTGATTGCTATTGCTTTTTGTTTTTGGCAGTTTAATACGTTGCATAATTCATTTATCGTATAAGTGAAATAAACATTGCCTTCTTCATCGATTTGCCTTTTACTGATTGCGATCTCTAATCTTGCTTTTAAAAGCATATAGGCAATCTTGGTTGAATCTTTCATTTTTTTGTATTCGTCAGAAACAATAAAGACTTTTGGAAATTGATAAAATAATTCGTTGTAAACTCTATCTGCCTTAAAAAAATTAAAATCAGTCATTGTAGATCCTCTACTTTCACGTTGTTTTATTTATGTAAAATTACCTACTCTTTTCGAAAATAGCAAAGATAAATAAAAAATGCAAACGCATTAAAACCGTTTTTTAATTAAATACTACCTAAAACCATAAATAAAATTAATTATGTACTACCTTTTAAGCTATTAAGAACTACTTTAAATAAATATTATTTATAATTAAATACTACCAGAATTACGTATGGATAAAATTTAGTTTTAAAATGAAAGATAATTAAGTACTACCAGTATTAAAACAAAAAATAAATTAAGAACTACCTAATGCATATAAAACATACTACCTTTACTAGCAATACATACTACCTTATTTCAGTAGTATGTATTGTCTTATTATTATAAGACAAAGCTTTAGACTAGAAAACAATAGATTATATACTACTAAAAAATACAATAAGTACTACCAATAACATATATATATAATAATTATGTACTACCATTAAAATCAGATTATTTAATTAGGTACTACCATGTAAATCTGAAAAAAAATATTTTAAAGTAGTTATATACTACCTATAAAGTTATATACTACTATTAATACTTAAATTATATACTACCTGTATTTCTATTATGTACTACCTTTACTGGAATAAGATAATAAAAAAATACTACCAAATTACAATTAAATACTACTTAATATGAAAAAAACAAGAACTACCTAAAATAGGTAGTTCGTAATAAGAAAAATATCGGATAAATTTGCATAAGTCATAAAAAAATTAGTCTTAAATTTTTAAATATATACACTTGTTAATTTCATACTACCTTATTTAGGTAGTATGAAATTAACAGATAAAACTACATGCATGTAGTTTGTTTAGCTAATGAGTTGCATATGATTTATATAAAGGTGTGCAGCATAACTTAATTGAAGTTAAGAGAATAGAATAAATATTTTTTGTTTTTATACAATTAAATACTACCATTTAAAGGTAATATTTAATTGTATATTATTCGTTTTTTTAAATTTTATTATATAAGCATAAAAATTGAGATAACTATTTTTTAGATTATTTATATACTACCTAATTTAAGTAGTATATAAATTTTGGTTTAAGGTAGTAGGTAATTAAGAAATAATATATATCTTCTTTTATAATAGAAGGAGAGAGGCCTAGTTAAAAGCAGCGATAATTAATAACAATTTATTTAATGCTTCACAAAATCCATTTGATGGACAATCGATTGATATTAGCAATGATGATCTACCGTTCTAAATAGTTTTTTCTACTGGTTGCATTCGTGACTAATTATGATATAATTATAAGTAACAAAGAGGTATTTCATTATATCACCAAACCCCACCAGCGTGCAGGCTGATGGGGTCTTTTTACGTTTCTATATTATAGAATTAACGGGTAGGTTTACTGTCTTTTTTGGCAATTTTGCAATCAAGCCATTTGCAGATGTAGTGTGCAGCTACCTCTGCCAGAATTGCAAAAACAAAATCAAAAAGGTATTTCATTATATCTCCTCCTCCCCTTGCTAGATTAGGCCGGGGTAGCAGACAGCAAGACTATTATAGCATAACCGAAATATATAAATGATATATACCGATATAATAATTTATATAGTGATTTTTCCAACAAAAGTACATATTTTAATATATGCTACCTAAAAACGGTAGTATATATTTTTAGATACAATCTCGATTAGTTTTAAGGAAATGAAATTCTGGATATTTTTTGCTACATAGAGTTACTTTCAATATTTTTTAACGTAATTAGGCAGAAGCCGCTCATCCTCTATAGGTTGGTTATGAAATTGCGATTGATCCATATAAGGGAGAACAAAAAACTGGAGATTTATCAGGTATTTGGTCTAATGGATTTAAGTATGCGGGTACCACGTATAGAGTTTATTACGAGGTTCAAGAAAATAAAGTTATTCCAGTATTGTTACGTGGAACACTTAACAATTTTTATGAACATTTGAAAAAAATAATCTAATGATTTGAGGTCGTTCTTAAGAAGAACAGCTTCTTTTTTATAAATTATCCGAGAATAGCTGCGACTTTATTAGTGTAGATGAATTGACTTCGGTTGAATTATAACTTTAGCTATATCAATCAAACGACATATGTTAAACCTATATATATAATAAAAAAACTACTTAAATGGATGTTAATGGAAGGATGAGTAGTTCGCTAGTATTCTGATAGAGTTTTTATATGTTTTCAGTTTTCTAAGTTGCTTATTTTATAAAATAATAATACGGAATAATACCCATTAAACAGCACCGTTAGCAATTGAAGTTATAACGTGTTATAACTTATTCATCAAAAGCTAGAAGGAGCGTGATAACATGGGCAAAGAACTGAAGGTTAGAAAGATCGGCAATAGCGTGGGAGTGATCCTTCCAAGTTCTCTTGGTTTAAAAAACGGAGACACTATCCAAGCAAAACAAGAAGGCAATTTATTCATATTAGACACTACTCAAATAGCAAAAGAACACGATCGCAAATCGATTGAAGAAAGTTTTCAGGACTTTGAGAAAGGGTTAAAAGTTTCAGAAATTGAAATGGTAAAAGCTTTTGGAAAATATGGATGGAGTGAATAGATGGGAGAGTACACTCTAGTTTATTCTAAAACCGTCGGTTACTGAAGATTGGTATATAATACCTAGTGTTTTTTTATTTTGCTCCATGTTATCACCGAAGGCATAAAGATACAATTATTAGTCTAGAGAAAAATTAAGAACCATAGGAACTACGGGGATCGCTTGGTGAATAAGAGACATTGCTATTAGTGAAAAAATAAGATATCAACTATGCTCTATTCGCAAAAATTTTGTGACTTTAGTTATGAGAGATTCAAGTAGTATATTTTTAATCAAAATTGACGTATCTTTTAATAAATACTACCTAAATAAGGTGGTATTTATTTTTGTGTTTTTAAAGAGGAAGTCTATAAATCAATATATTTCATCTTTTTCTTATTTATGTACTACCTCTCACTTATTAATTATAAGGTAGTACATATTTCTCTTTTTTGTGGTAGTAACTAAAAATAAATATGTTATAATAGTATTAAACATAATATTAGTAAAAGAAAAGAGGTAGGAACGTGGTAGCGAAAAAATATGTAATCGGTAATTTTAAAGGTGGCGTAGGTAAAAGTACGTGCGCGCAGATGTTAGGTTTTGAATCAGCAGTTAATGAAGGAAAAAGAACCTTGATAATTGACTTGGATATGCAAGGAAATACTTCTGATGTAATGAACTTGACACATATGAATTTCACTGAAGAGGAAGGCGGGGGAGATGGTGAACCAATCGTTTACGAAAATACCGTAACTGATGTATTGATCAATAATCTTCCACCTAAAGAGGCTGTCTATAAAGTTATTGATAATCTTTATATACTTCCGGCAGATATGTCGTTTGAAATGTATGATGATTGGATCAAAGAACAATATAATGATTCATTATCCCAATTTAAATACATGAAAGAAAAGCTAGAGCCATTATTTGATGAATTTGATGTCATTTATTTAGATGTCCCACCTTCAATATCTGTGTATAGTAAATCCGCAATGTACATCGCAGACTGGGCAATCGTTGTTTTACAGACCCAAGTAAAATCGATGAGAAATGCGATGCAATACCTAGAGTATATGGACTTTTTTGTGAAAGAATTTGATACGAACTTATACGTTGCTGGTGTGATTCCTTTCATGCTAGAAAGTGGCGACGCAGTGGACCAAGAAATGTATAAACAAGCTAAAGAAATTTATGGGGAACATTTGATTAAAAACGTTGTACTAAAAAATGCACGTTTAAAACGGTATGATGGTTCAGGCATTACGATGGAGAAGACAAAAAAAGGTCTTTTAAAACAATGGGATCGAAAAAGCCATGAACTATTTATCAGTATTTTAAAAGAACTGGAAGAGCACGAGAATTGGTATGCGGAGGTGGAGTAATTGGCTGATATCAAAGGACTAGATATTTTTGGAAACAACAAAGGGCTTGCCAAGATAAAAAAAGAAGCAGAAGCAAAGAAAAAGCAGCAAGCAACTACTCCAACTGGAAATAAGCAACTTAAAGTACGACAGTCTCAAGAAAGAAAAGCTTCCTCAAATATAGAAAGGCAGGAGAGAGGAAGGGTCAAAAAAGTTGGTGCACCAATCAGAAAGTTTGATAAGGTCTATTCCACTAAGCATCCTTTAAAACTGTCAACTTTGTTAAATGCTACTTCCAGAGTTTTGGTAGAAAAATATGAAACAAATATGACTAGAGATGAATTATTGAGAAAAGCCTTGGATGAATATATCAAGCAAAACCTTACGCAAGAAGATAAGCAGGACTTATTTAATGACGTGGTGAAAGAATTAGATTTATTTAGAGAAAAGTACCCAATCGTTCCAGAGTTAGATGATCATGGAGAAATAGTAAGAACTACTGGACAGATAAAAAAAGATACTGAAGACTCACTTCGCAAAGCGTGGGGAATGAATAATAAAGTTAGATAATAATCAAAAAGAACTAAAGTACTATTGTTTAAAGATAGTGCTCCAGTTCTTTTTATTATCTATAATCATTATATAATTTATAATTTATTGATCATGATTGAATTATTTATATAATAAAATAATATTTACTTAAAAAATATATATGGCTTTTTAATGGGAATAAAAAAGATTAAATGACAGGCATAACTCATATTTATTAAAATTATGAATGTTATTAATCGTAAATATATTTAGTATTTATGGAAGGGGAAATAATAACGTTTTGAAAATAAATAAAAAAATAGGATTACCTGTATTACTTGTGGTTATTGCTAGTCTTTATTCTTTCTTATTTTTTAATGATACGCAAAAAATATCAACAACAGGGGACCTAGCATTTCATTTTTCTAGAATAAAAGAATTGTCCTCTATATTTTTAGGTCCGGTTAATTTTAGCACATTTAATAGTTATGGTGGGTGAGTAAACTTTTTTTATCCATATCTCACACTGTTTCCGGCTGTAATTTTTTATTGGATTATAAATAACCTAATCTTAAGATATATCTTATATGTTTGGGTACTTAATGTTTGTACAATTATAATAATTTTTTATTATGGTAAAAAATTTTTCCAAAGAATTGACGCTGCCTTTCTGTTTAGCTGCTTATATAGTTTTTATGGTTATCGTTTAATTGATATATATCAGCGTTCTGCAATTTCAGAGTCAATTGCTCTGACGATTATACCATTTGTCTTGTATTACACATATAATCTTCTTTTTGAAAGAAAGAACTGCGTGATTCCTTTAGCTATCAGTATGAGTTTACTGATCTATACCCATGTTCTCTCCACCTTTATGAGTGTGTTTGTTATTGGCTTCTTTTACCAGCTTACGTTTGGTATCCGATGTTACAACAAGTCCTATATCAAAAAATTAATCGTCCTTTTCGCACAAACCTTCAAGAAAGGGCATTAAATATTTCTGATAGTTTAATCGGTACAGTAAATAATGATTTAGTTACGTTTACAATAGGAACAATTGGTATGGTTTCACTGGTTCTTCCACTTTTCTTTTAAAAAAAATTTGCCAATAAAGAAAAGATTATTTATTTTTGTGCAGTGACCACTTGGTTTTTATCAACGAATCTTTTTCCATGGGAGTTTTTATAAAAAACACCTATTCAAATCATTCAATTTCCTTGGAGAATCTTGGATTTTCAAGTGCTTTTTGGTTCATTGATCTTAACCATAGTGTTTTTAAAGTGGAAAACAAGCAACAAAAAAAGTATGTGCAGCCTTGTAGGAATTGTTCCTCTTATTTTTACTGTGACTGTAGCAACAGAAGCAAATTATTCACACAAAATTCAGTCATATAAAGGACGTTTAATTATGACCAAAAAAGATGTTGCTCGTTATACAACCTCCAGAACTGGAGGCCTTTATGACTATGCACCATTTGATGCATTGTAAAGATCATTTAAAGAAGCATGACGTAAAAGTTGGTGATCGATGGGAGAATGCATCGCATAAAGCATATAATTCAAAAATAGTTTATACAGTAGAAGATGCGAATGATCAAATATCACATTACCAGTATTCAATTACTGGGGAACAGTTGTGAAAGTAAATGATAAAAAGGTTCCTATAGAAAATGTCAATGGCCTAGTGTCTATTAAAGGTAAGGGAAAAAGAACTATAGTTGAAGTTTCATCTACCTATCCAACTACGATGATTCTATCTTTATTAGTTAGTTCAATAACTTTTGTATTCTTCTTTATTCGTTACTTACTGAATAAAGTACAATGATTGAACAAAACGTATTAAAGATATATATTATTAAATTACATGTTAAATCTCATATGGATAGTTATCTAAAAATTTAAAAAGTGAATGATTTTATTGTAGAAATTAAAAACTATAAAAAGATTATTCTAAATAATATGGATACTTAAAGCCTAATATTACTTTTATTTATTTTATATGGGTTGTTTTTAATAGCGTGGGTATTTAACTTAAAATATTATAATAAAAGAAGAATAATGAATTACTTAATATAGGTAGTTCATTATTCTTCTTTTCAAGGATTTTACGATAAATGTTCTAAATATATTATGGATATATAACTTTTCATCTGAATGTTAATATTTATGAAAAGCAGATTAACACTATGACGAATTATTTTATGAACATTTATTATAAAAAGTAGAAAGTGTATTCTTTTTTAAGAATGTAATCATCTAGACTTGGATACATAATTATAGACTTAGCAAAAGATTGTCTTTTGTGTCATGCTATTTAATTTAAATTAGAACAAGAAATACAACTTAATGGATTTTATTATCCCAGATTATAAATCATTAAAATTCCTAAATTGAAATCCCTAATCAGAATTAAACTTTATAGAAAACCAAAAAGGATGATCAAATCTGCTACAATTTCACGTCACTCAAGTGGGAAATACTATGTTTCTTTGTTGTGCAAAGAAGAAGTTAGAGAATTACTTAATACCAATAATGTAATTGGCATTGACTTGTGTATTACTGGTTTTGTGATTTCTTCTGATGGACAAGAAATTGATAATAATAATTTCACATCAAAAACGACAAAGAAGCTAAAAGTGAACAATATAAGTTGTTAAGACGTGTGTTATTCTCTAAGAAGAAAGAGATCAATCTATTTGAAGATAAAAAATATACTCTATTCTCAAGAAAATTTTACTCTAAGGATCAAGAACGTCAGATTTAGCTAAGTGGTGAGTAGTTCACATATTAATGATTTAAATGAATAAAATATATTGTACTTATAATCAAAAGTAGTAAAATATTTTTGATGAGTGTTTAAGTTAAGTGCTAGGTAATAAACAATTATTGAATAAAAATATATTTGACACTCTGACAATATTAGGAGGGGATCACATTGTTAGGGAATTTTTTGGAGAAAAATATATATAGACAAGTTTATTTATGTGAAAAATTATATGATCTTCAAGAAATTAATATTCATGAAGAAAGTAAAGCTTTAGAAGTTTGTCCAGGTACCATAGTGAATGATTTGAATGAAATTTCTGTAAAGATAATTGATTTTATCGATGTTATGTACAAAAAAAGAAATTATTTTATTGTTTATTTTAAGGAAGGGACAAATATAACAGATATTATTCAAATAATATATTCTGATTCTTATTTTTTGAAAGCACTGAGTCATTTCTTTGAAGGAGATTTTTCTAGTTTAGACTTGGCTGAAAAGGATCATATTTCATTGAGTAAAGCTTATAAAGTAAAAAATAATGTTTTGGAATTCTTTGATTATTATGGTTATGTGGTAAACAACCATATATGTATTCCAGAGTTAGATTACCGTTATATGATAATAATGCTTGTAAGTTTAACTGATTGGAATGGCTATAGAGTAAGGTATGGGAATATTAAGAGCTTTTCCTATAAGCTAATTAATTATGTCGAGAAAAAACTTTTTAATAGGAAATATACAGATTTTGATAAATTTTTAATTTATCGTGGAATAGAAATAGGATTTATACGTTGCAAAAAATATTCTGTAACATTCTTAGAATTAGATCGAGAAAATGCTAAAAAAAAACCATTATTTAAAATATTGTCAGAAGGAATAGAACAACTAAATTGTAATATTAAAATGTCAGAAAATGAATTACTATATATCTATTCTTTATTTTTTAGTAAATACTATTTATCAAATAATGTTGAGCATTTATTGAAGGATTTTGAAATTGCATATAATACTATTATTTTGAAAAATCAAGAATTATTTGAGTTAAAAAAAATTTTAGAAATAAAATTTGGTACTGCTATATTTGAAAGCTTAGTTTTTAAAAAATGTTTTATTAACTTTGCTCGTACTCTATTTGGAAACGTTCAACAATATATTTATACCCCTATTTATATTTTAAATAATGAACAAAAAATAATAAAGCAAAGGTTACTGAGTTGTCTAGATTTATGGTCGAAAAACAACAAAGATAGATATTTCAATTCTAATATTATTCATGAGTTAACAATAGGCATTAGTTTAATTATTTCTAATGAGTATTTAGATTATTATTTAGATAGTCTACATGTTGAGAAATTAGCGTGTTAATAACCACTCGAATTGCAGGGAAACCCTAAAGCTGATAAAACTACAACGTAGTAATGAAATAATACAAACGTGAATGTTGCGAAAGCAGAAAAAATTTATTAGATGATATAAGGTTAAATCCTAAGTATTTTTTAATGGGCAATCTGCAGCTAAGACTCGAATAGAGTAAAGTTCAACGACTATCCATAATGGAGTAGATATAAGCATATCGAAGTGGGTGGCTCCTACAGGTTACGCTGAGGAAGAAGATATAGTCTGTGCTTGTATGAAAGTACAAGAAGTTTTTAACTGCATAGAATTAGCGCATCTATGTGAACAACATTCTTTGAATAATATAATAAAATATATTATTTTGAAGATACAGAGAAAGAAAATTATTATTGTAGCGAGTAGTGATATTAGATATCTATACTTTAGAAATATAATACAAAAGTTTTTTTCTGAAAGTGATATTAGTGGTACTATTTATCATAGTTTAGATGAATTAGAAGATGAATGGTTATATAATGGTAAAAGAATAGTATTTTGTGATAACCAACTATATTCTTTAGGAAAAGATACAAAAAAAACAAAAATAATACCTATATCTATTGAAAACATAGAAAAAACTATTTATGAATCAATCAATGATGTATAATTATTGTTTTATTTTTTATTGAAAACATAAAAGGTAAGTATTTTAAGACTGTAGACAAACTCCTAAATTGGGAGGGTTGTTTGCAGTTTTTTGTTTTATACTAATTGCATAAACTATTATGGGACTAATTCTACTGATAATAAAACAATTGATTAATGATATATATCAATTTGCTACGTTTACAATTGATGGTCTTATACCAAAAGATCCCTTAGTTAGAAAGATATGATGCTGCGATTCAGTTTGATTTCATTTATCCCATTATAAAATTCACGTATTCGATCTATGAACGTCCAGTATTGATCCAGTGGCCATAGTTAAATTAGTATTTATCCAATATTTATTTGGTATCCGTTCTATGAGATAAACAATTAAAGATGTTGAAACAAATGCTGATTATCATTGGTTTTCATGTTGCTCATTCGATGATCCTATCCCACATTTCTCTACTGTTGGTAAAAAGTGTGTCCGAAGATTTAGAAAAACGACATTATTTAAAGATATTTTTTCTCATATTCTCTGACATCCCACGACTAAAATCTTGGGCTCCTTAGGTAATACGTCCTAACGGACGTAAATTTACTAAGTTATCCCCGAAAGACCTTCGGTTTTAATATTCATATTAGCATTGATGTCTCTATTATGATGTTTCGCATTTCGTACAAACCCATTCGCGAACATGTAATTCTTTTTTTCATCTAAATGAACACAAGAAGAGCAAATTTGTGATCTAGGATAGAATCGGTCTATATTAACTAAAATACAACCTTTCCATGCCGATTTGTAGTCCAATTGTCTAACAAACTCACTCCAAGATACATCTGCTATTTATTTAGCTAACTTATGATTTTTAACTATCCCTTTGACGTTTAAATTTTCAATACAAATGATTTGGTTTTCATCAGTTATTTTTGAGGACAGCTTGTGTAAAAAGCCATTGCGGTGGTTATAAATCTTCTCATGGGTACGTGCCATTTTCAATTTTTTTTTAATAGTTTTTACACGCATCTAATTTGTGATTGTATTTTTCGCTACTTCAAAGCGTATTGAAAGCTTCCGTTGTTCTATCGCTAAACGTTTTTCTAATGAACTATAGAATTTCATATTCTCTATCTTTTCATCAGGGGACGTGACAAAGAAATGAGTAAGACCTAAATCAAAACCAATTGATTCAGTCAGAGGTTCTTTTTTGAAGTTTTCAGTGTCAACTAAAAATCTGGCAAAATATTTATTTACCAGATTTCGCTTTGATAATGGTTACATTCATTAATTTACCTTTGAAACGTAACTATTCAGTCATTTTTACCCAGCCAACTTTGGATACGTAAAAGCAGATAATGTTTACTTTTATTCCCATAGCGGTTCGATATGACTTTTTAGAATACTTCTTACTTTTAAATTTTAGCTTTCTAAAATTTAAAAGTAAGAAGTATTCTAATCAATGGCAACTTGGCTAAGTGATTGATCTTCAACTTCTTTTAACCAAGCATATTGATCCATTATCTTTAATGAAGCATACGTTGTATTATCTTCCTGATAATCAGCATTTTCTTTCTTCATTTTGTATTTTGTGATTCGTTGGTCTAATAGATAATTTCAATAGAATAGCACACAAGCAAATATCTTTTGAAATAGGATGATTATCTTTACTTCATGATTGGGCTAATCTTATGGATGAACTTGAACATATCAAAGCCATACGGCGTTGAATAAAAAAATTTACAAAAAGAGAAAACAAACCATTGAACGAATATTTGCAGATGCAAAAGAAAATCATGGTATGCATTGGACGCAATATCTAAGTCTTGAAAAATCGCTTTGCACGTGGATACTTACGTCTGCTTCCATGAATTAAAAAAACTAACCACATGGCTATGGAAAATAAAAAAGCCTATGAATTTTAATTTCAAATTTATACAAGGGCTAATAAAAAGGAGTTGTTTAATTGCCAACTCTTTTTTGTCTGCGGTTTGAGTATTTAATATATGTACATTTAATTTTCTTTTTTTATGTGTTTTATATCTCCAAAAATAAAAATAATAGAAAAATATTTTTGTTCTTCTATTAATCTTGAAGGTATATTGATGAGTTGGAGAGATATGATGATAGAAGATTACATTGAAAAAGATATTTTAAGACAAGTTAAAATTATAGAATATTTTTTTGATTTGGAATATATGAATTTAAAAGAGTTGTCTGATAATCTTAATGTTACATCAGAAACCATTAGAAGAGATTTCTCGAGAATAGAAACAATTTTGGGAGAGAAAGTTAAAAATATAAAAATTGAACTTTCAGTTTGTCAAATTGAATTCTTATCAGAATACTCACATTATGAATTAGTAAAAGAGATATATAAAGAGTCGAAATTTCTTAGAGTATGTTCTCGACATATTATGGGAACTAGAGATTATTTATCTATAGTAGAGGAAGAATTTATATCTGTTTCGAAAGCTTTTCAACTTAAAAAAAAGGTTGAAATATTTTTTTCTCAATTCAACTATTTAGATGAGCAGGGAAGTTCAAATGAATTTATGAAAAGATTTTTAACTTTGTCGGTTTGGATGAGATGTGATTTATTAGATGAAAATATCGATGAAAAATGTTGGATTTTGGCGGAAAAATTTACTAATAGTCTTTTAAGTAGTTTTTCTAATAATTTGGGTAAGAGAGAATTTATCTTTTTTGTAAAGAGTGTCTATATTATGTTAAGCGAGTCTAAAAAAAGAACCTTATCGATACCTAAAATAGCATTTGATTATATGAAAAAAAGTGTAATTACAGAAAAAATTAGTAATTTAGTATATGAATTTTTCGATGAAGAAACTAAAAAAAATATAACTTTACAAGAGATAATATATTTATCAATCATATTTAGAATGGTTCCTTATAATGTAAATAACTACACATTATTAAAAATGGACTATGAATATCAAAGACAAAGAATAATTGAAGCTTTTCCAGATATTTCCCAACTAATTTTGTCTTTTGAAAGAGAATTTGAAGTATCTTTGATAAAGAATATTCGTTTTGAAAAACCATTGTTTACTTTTATTTTATCTAACTTATTAGAAACACAAAACTTCGTTGTTGATAAACATTATTTTTTAAGTGGAGACCGCTTAATTTTAAGAAATAAGATAACTGGTATATTGAATAACTGGAAGCAAATAAATGGAAGTAATAAACATATGCTTTCAAATATTGCCATCGATAGATTTTGTATAGAAGTTTCATCGATTTTATTATCACAATTTAGTCAACATAGATTTATAGTAGTTATTGCTGAAAATGAAGACGCACATATAGAATATAGAGAAAGTATTGAAACTTATATTTCTGGAACAGACATGATCTTGGATAATGTAATGTATTATTCTTTAGAAGATTTACCTGCTTATTATGATAACTATATTATTATATGTGAGCATCATTTATTACATGAAACAAGAATAAACGAGAACAATTTAATTTTTTCTATTTCCCTTAATTACTTGGATAGGGATTTAAAAAATATATTTACTAAAATATATTTTGACATAGAAGATTGATTTTTTTTTTTTTGAAAACAATTATATTAAGTTCAAAAAAAAAAGAAAAAATAGTTGATTGTATATATTATATAATTTCCATAGATTTATAGATATCAAGTGCTTATCTATAAGTAAAATAATTTTAAAAGGAATGAGGAAAAATATGAAAAAATTTAAAACATTGGTTAGTACAGCGTCTGTATTAGGTGCTACATTAATTAGTTCAGGAGCGGTTTTCGCTGCATCTACTGGTAGTGCTAATGAGCAAAAACAAACTCCTATTACAACTACTCTACAAGCGCCAGCTAATCCTGTTAATCCAATTCCACCACAACCAGATGGACCAGGTCAGGATAACAACTCTAATAACACAAATAATAATGTTAATGGAACATTTGGTATTGCGTACCAACCATCTGGTTTTACTTTTGCAACAGATAATTTGTCTTCAACAGGAGAACAAGTAATTCAGGTAACAAATAATCATACAAATGCAACTTATAATGTTGGTGTTAAAGATATGACGCATGATAATAAAGGTTGGACTTTAACTGCACAGCTGTCTTGGACAACTAACTCAATTCAGGGAGCAACTATTGAAACAACTAACAACGGAGAGGTCAAGAAAAATATAAATAAAGGTAATAACAATTTTAATAACCAAACTGATTTAGTTCCTGTGACTACAGGAGTAACTGGAGAAGCTAATGTATCTATTAACGGTTCAGCTAAGACAGTGATGACTGGAGAAAAAGGAACAGTTCATAATGCTGTTTATGATTATGCATTAGGTAATGTATCATTGAAGATTCCAGAGACAAGTGTAGTATCGGCAGGTAGTTATTCAGGAAATGTAAACTGGAATTTACAAGTTACACCATAAAAACATATTATCTAAATTTTATAGAAGAACAATAAATTATTTTTGTTCTTCTATAATAAAAAGGAACAGTGTTTTTACAATGTTCTTTTTTATTATAGAAGAGATTTAAGGAGAGATACAATTTGAAAAAATATCTTAAAATAGTTAGTTTAATTATTACTTTATTATTTTGTATTAGTAATTCTAGTGTTTTTGCAGAGGAAAATAACAATGAAATGGGAGGATATACAATAGAGGGTATTCCAAATCAGAATCAAATTGATCCCTCTGTAGGCTATTTTTATTTACATGAGAATCCAGGAAGTAAGGATGAATTAAAAGTTAAATTAACAAATAGCTCAAGTAAAGATAAAACTTTGGAAGTCAAAGTTACTGATGCCAACACAAATATTAATGGAATAATTGATTATACAGGTCAGATTAAGAATAATAAATTATTAAAGCTTCCATTGACATCAGTAGTTAAAGCAAGCGAAGAGGAAGTTATTGTTCCTAAAAATAGTTCTATTGAAACTAGTTTAATGATTAATATGCCAGACAAGCATTTCGATGGAGTTATTGTAGGAGGTATTGTTGTTTCAGAGAAGAAAGAGGATCAAAAACAAAATAATAACTTATCTGTAGGAAACACTTACAGCTATACTATTGGAGTTGTCTTAACTAATGAAGATAAAATTAATTTAAAAAAGAATGTTTCGGTAGAGCTTGAAAATGTAGGGCCAATACTTTTTGATGGACGTAAAATAGTCCAGGCAGATATTTTAAATCCTAATCCTTATATTTTTTCAGAAGCTGCTGTATCAGGCCAGATATTATATTTAAAAAATAATAAAATTATAAGTACGCAGAAGAAAGAAAATATTAGTATTGCACCCTATTCATCCTATCCATTTCAATTTGATTGGAATAAAAAAGACTTAGAGCCTGGAAAATATTTATTCACAGGTGAAGTTAAAACAAAGGAAAAGACATGGAAATTAGAAAAGGAATTCGAAATCACTGAAAGCAAAGCAAAAAAAATCAATAAAGAATCTGTTTTTAAGGTACAAGTTCCTTCATGGTTAAAGCTTAGTTGTTTGTTATTGGCGATACTATCAATTGTTAATGTATTAAGTTTATTGTTCAGAGTGATTAAAAGAAAAAAAGGAGATGAATAAGATGAATAATAAAATAATTAAAATTTTTACTGTTTTATTTATCTCCTTTACCTTTTTTAGTTCAACTATTGTATTTGCAGAAGCAGATAGTAGTACAACACAAACACCAGTGACAGTTACTTTAAATCGCCCAATGCAATCAGGAAATCTACCAGGAATAAATATAAATAAACCAAAGAATACTATCGAAATATCAAAACAGAAGGAAAATAATTTGCTTCCACAAACAGGTGAGTCCGCTAATTACTTATTACTGTTATTAGGCTTAATTATTTTAATATTTGTGACTTATTTTTATAAAAAAACTAATAAATGGAGGGAAATGTGATATGTATCTGATTCCAATTATATGTATTACTTTGGGAATAATAGTATTTTTATCTAGTATCTTTTTATTTCTATTGGATTATAAGTTTGTTTTTTTAAATAATATTAATAAAAGCTATTTAGCATTGAATATTTTTTCATTGATACTTTCATCAAGTTTATTGATACTTGGTATAGTTTATTTTCTTAATTTGAGAAGTCAATTATAAAAAGGAGACATGCCATATGTCTAAAAATAGATACAAAAAAATATGTTTAGGAACTGTTATCTTGCTCAATACAGGATTATTAACATCACAAAATATATGGGCTAATGATAATACAGTAACCTCAAGTATAAACGATAGTATTAATAAAGACTCGACTGGAGAAGTAGCCAATTCTGAATCGAGTATTGATAATACTAAGAATAAAGAAAATGAAGTGAATTCTTCTGAAAAAAATAATTTAAGTTCAGAAAATAAAATAGAAAATCAAAAGAAAGAGAACAATCAGAATCAAAACTCACCTTTGGATGCAAATAATATTCTAAATACAGATAAAAATGAAAACAAGAATAGTAACTTAGAAAGTGAAAAACCAGTACTTAAAAATAGATCAGCTGGTTTCGCATCTATTCCTTTCAACTTGAAAGATTGGCAATATACAGAGACTGATAATTCAATTATTATATCTAAGTATATTGGTAAAAACACAGACTTAACTATTCCTGCTGAATTTAATAATAAACAAGTTATTTTTACTGAATTAAATAGTGGTCAATTTTCTAAAAATCTTACTAGTTTAAATTTTATTAGTGTGAATAATAAAAAAGTTCAGGTACAATCAAATAATATGTTTATCGTATTTCAAAATTTTGTTAATTTGAAGACAGTTGATTTTTCGGGAATTGATTTAAATGCTATTAATAATTTAGGAAATAGTTTTTATGGATGTACATCTTTAGAAAGTGTTAAATTCGGTTCAAATACTTTTCCTAATGTTAAGAATTTTGAAGGAATGTTTTATTCATGTTCAAACTTAGAATCTGTAATAGGGCAATTTACAATGAATTCTGCTGAAAATATACAAACTATGTTTGCTGAATGTAGGAAGTTGAAATCTCTAGATACTAGTAAATGGAATACTGAAAATGTTACTAGTATGTATGGTTTATTTGGTAATGATTTTCAATTAGGTAATATAGATGTTTCTAATTGGAACGTATCTAAAGTGACAGATATGAGGTCAATGTTTTCAAGTTGTTATAGTATTCATAAATTAAATATGACTAATTGGTCTTTAAATAGTAATGTTGATATAACAAACATGTTTTATTCTTTTATACAAAGCCCATTATTATTGCTAACAAATGATGAGAAATTGCTGAATTATGATTATGCAAATAGAATACCATATGGTCCTAATTTAATTGGAAATGGTGGTACTTTTAAGAATAATCAAAATTCTATGAGCTTTTTAAAGTCACCAGCTATAAGGCCGAATGATCCAAAACTAAATAAAGATCAATTTAAAAATTTATTTACAGAATTTATGAATAATAATATTCCAACACGAGACAAATATGCTTTTACAAATTGGAATGTTGAAGGAACATCTATTGAAAATGCTAATAGTATAAATGATTTATTTAATACAAATTATATAGCACAATGGGTAAGTGATTTATATAGTACATCTACTGACAACCAAATTATAGATACTAATTCCTCTTTATCATTTGCGTACTATCCAAAATCATTTAATACTGGATCTATCCCTATCAATAATTCAGGAACCCAATCTGTACCTTTTATAAAAAACCAGAGTTTTAACATTGGGATTAAAGATAGAACAAGAACAAATAAAAATTGGTCTGTAACTGCTCAAATTGTTTGGAATAATAATCAAACAAACGACTGGTATATTCAAACTAATAATAAAGGGATAGTTAATAAAAATATTAGTACTGGAACATCAACTTATAATCCTAACTCAGATATTGTACCGAATACTGATGGGGTGTCTGGGACAAAAGATCTACAAATAACAAGCAAAGTTCCTGTTCAGTTTATTACAAGTGATAGCTCAAGTGTTAAAAACGATGTTTATGATTATGATTTTGGTAATGTACAATTAGTGATTCCTGAAACTCAAAATACTAAAGTTGGTAGCTATCAAGGTAATGTAGAATGGAATCTAATAACTGCTCCTTAACATTATATATTTTTGCGAAATATATATAATTTCTGATAAAAAATAAAAAAGAAATATTAAATACCAGTATATTATTATAAATATAAGAATACGCTTAAATACTGGAGGGTTCAAAATGACTAGAATATATGAAGCAGTTATTTTAAATAATGGGGGGAGAAATGGGGAAGTTTATTCTGTAGATAAAAGTTTTTTTTATAGAGTAGTTTCTCCCACGTCACATGTAAAAGAGGCTACTAATCCAGAAGAGTTATTCGCTGCTAGTTATAGTGCTTGTTTTAATGGCGCTTTAGAATTAGTACTCTCAAAAAGAGGTCTAATGAATAAAAGTATTGTTACAGCTAAAGTTTCATTAAATGAAAATGAAAAGGAAAATTATAGTATATCAGTTGTTTTAGAAATTTTAATTGAGGGTCTCTCAGAAGAGTTAGCTATGGAATTAATAACAGAAGCTGATCTAGTTTGTCCTTATTCTAAAGCTATTAAAGGAAATGTAGATAAGGAAATTAAATTAGTAAATAAATAATCTTAAAAATTCTCTACACGAGTTATTTAAAAGTTAATTCGTGTAGAGAATTTTTATGGCTCTTTGTCAATAAGGACTGATGAGTGGTGTAAAATCAAATCTGGGTCAGAA
>ERZ773115.1688-NODE-1688-length-19422-cov-3.560851_pt1 | contig 19422 bp, 16 predicted proteins | sample MGYA00511116_ERZ773115 | MGnify/ENA primary metagenome ERZ773115 (study PRJEB29015, sample SAMEA2737869) | human gut metagenome | biome: human gut; feature: human-associated habitat; material: faeces | place: China | collected 2012 ... | reverse complement strand
GGTCTCATAGTACAGATCGATGAACGCATGGCCGGTCATCATAGCCGTGCCGGTATCCGCAGCGTAGGCATAGCCATAGACAAATTTTCCGTCGTCGCTGGTGATGTACATCAGGGAACCATACGGAACGATGCTGGGGTTGATGGCCACAGTGCCGTAGGTCAGGCGGCGGCCGCTGGCCCCCTTGGCAGTGCCACTGGCCGAGTAGGCCGTGGCGCGCTGGCTGGTGTAGACGGCAGCGACACCTTCCACGGGCACGCCATCCTCGACCTCAGGGCCCACGAAGCTGGAGACAGACGCCTGTTCTCCATAGACTTTCTGGATGGTGGGGATCATGCCGATCTGGGTCTCGCGGCCGATCTCCTCGGTGTCGACCTGCTGGCCGTCCACCCAGGTCTCGCGGTAGGTTACAGTGTCCAGGCCATCTGTCCCCTGCTGGACCACCTGCACTTTGTCCTGTTTGCGGTAATACAGGCTGGTGGGGATCTCCTCCACCTCGCTGGGGACGGTCTCGTCCTCGGTGTACTCCACGTAGCTGACGCGCTGCAGGGTGACGCTGCTGCCCTCGGGGACGGTCTCGTCGGCGGCGGGGGTCAGGTAGTCCTCCTCGGTGTAGGTCAGGCCCGCCTGGGTCAGCAGGTCGCGGGTGGTCGCGCCGGTAGTGATGATCTCCTGGGTCTGGCCGTCCGCTGTGACCGGCACAGTGTAGGCCCGCAGCACCTGCATCAGCTCACCGTCCGGTGTCTCCGAGGTGACGATGCGGTCGTTTTCCCCCAGCGGGGCCACGCCCGCCTGGGCCAGCACAGTGGCCTCGGTCTGGTTGACCGTCAGGATGCGGGTGCTGCCGCCGTGGGTGTCGGTAACGGTGACAAAATGCAGGGCAGAGGTCGTGAACATGATCACGCCCGCCAGTGCCACCGCGCCGCCCATCAGTGCGCCCCACTTAGGGCCAGCCAGTGCCATGCGGCGTCGGAAATGCTCTTTTGTTTTTACGGATAAAGGCATAAGGGCTCCTTTTGCACGAAAAAGCGCCGGCCCCGCAAAGGACCGACGCCGGAAATGCTGGTTATTTGCTGCCGCGCGGGACAGCGTAGTACAGGATTTCTTGCTTTGCGTTTCGGCTTGAAATAATAACACAAAATCGTGCATTTTGCAAGTCTTTTGACAAAACAGCCGCACATGTTACAAAAATGTGCGTCATCCCGGGCCGCTTTTGTGCTTGTTGCCCAGCCTTACGCGGGGCCGTGCTGTAAGCACAGCCAGACTGCGCCGCCGGCATACTGCTGCACCTTGGTCAGCCACAGCGGCGTGGCGTCGCGGCCCATCGGCAGGCCGGATTCGGCCATGGCAGCGCCGACACCCTCCCCGTTGCCGTAGGCCTGGGCAATATCGATCGGCGGTAGCCGACGTCGATAGCGTTTCCTGCATATTTTATGTCATTTTTCAGGCGGGCAAGCGCACCATTCTGCCACAGAATCGGCGCCACATCGGAGATCGTGCCGAGCAGCCTCTCATGACGGCAGCGGAGCGCACGATGGCACAGTTCCAGTCTCTCATCGAGAATCTGCCAGAAACGGTCCATATCTCCCTCCGAAGAACAAGCCACATCGACCAGGTTAATCGTGACAACACCCTGGTTGAAACGTCCATAGAATTTATGCTTACCGTTCGGCAGCATCTGGGAATCTTCTACCGTCAGGAAAGAACGGCAGCCCATGCACGGGTAAACCTCGCCCTTCTTTAATTCCTTCATAATCTTAGCGGAAATGTAGTCCGGAACCATCCGTTTCGCGGTACATTTCGCTGCCAGCTCAGTCAGGTGCCAATATTTCGAACCTTCCGTAATATTGTCCTCATCCAGCACATAGATCAGTTTCGGGAACGCCGGTGTGATCCAGACGCCCTTTTCATTCTTGACGCCCTGCATTCTCTGCAGCATCACTTCCTCGATGATCATCGCAAGGTCATCTCTGGTCCGTCCCTCCGGGACCTCGTCCAGATACATAAATACCGTGACAAACGGAGCCTGTCCGTTACAGGTCATCAGGGTGATAAGCTGGTACTGGATCGTCTGGATGCCGCTCTTAACCTCCTCGCGCAGACGGCGTTCGGTCACGCGGTTGATGATATCCTCATCCAGTGCCTCGCCGCACTCGGTGCGCTCTGCAATCACGTTCTTGCGCAGCTTCTGACGGCTGATGTCCACAAACGGTGCCAGATGCGCCAGAGTAAAGGACTGTCCGCCATACTGGTTGCTGGCTACCTGCGCCACGATCTGGGTGGTCACGTTGCAGGCCGTAAAGAAACTGTGCGGCTTCTCGATCATCGTCTCACTGATCACAGTGCCATTCTGCAGCATATCCTCCAGATTGATCAGGTCGCAGTTGTGCTCCTTCTGTGCAAAATAGTCGGTATCATGGAAATGGATGATGCCTTCCTCATGCGCGCGGACGATCTCCTCCGGCAGCAGCACACGCTTGGATAAGTCCTTGCTGACCTCGCCCGCCATGTAGTCACGCTGGGTCGAGTTGATGACCGGGTTCTTGTTGGAGTTTTCCTGATTCACTTCTTCATTAATATGGTCCAAAAGTGCCAGGATGCCGTTATCGGTCGTGTTGGACTTGCGTTTTAACTCCCTGCGGTAGCGGTAGCGCACATATTTCTGTGCAACCTCATAACCACGCATCTCCATAATGCTGGTCTCTACCATATCCTGGATATCTTCCACATTCACCGCGTGCGGCATCTCCTGCACCTGCTCGGCGATCGTATCTGCAATCGCTTCAATCTGGTACGGGTTCATCTGGTGAATACGCTCCACATTGCCGTTCGCTTTCGTGATCGCATTTACGATCTTCGCCCGGTCAAAATGTACTTCTTCTCCATTTCGTTTGATTACATTGGTTGTTACTGTGTCTTCCATCCCTGTTCCCTCTCCTTACCCTTAAGCCCGTTTTATGACTTGTCTTCTATAATCTATAAATTGACTCGCCGGTTCCTGTTTCTGTGATTTCTCTTTCTACTTTTATGGCATACATCGAACATCCATCTGTATCCATTTCCCGTCCCCCAGCTTACCCTCATTTCCTCATTCATGAGAGAAGCGCCTTCTTCTGACAGGCTATTTTTCATGTCCGGATGCCTTCACTGACAGGATTCTTTTCCGTTCCGACTTGTCTTACGATTGGCTTTATTTTTGATTTGTATTTAGGTAATTTTTAGAATTACACACAAAATATTGAACTCGTTTTCTTTCATAACACAATATATAGTGTGTTCGTCGTGACGTATTTAAGCATACACCAATTAGATTAAAAATGGAAGAGGATTCCCCTATATTTTTTCGAATCAGAATTTTGCACAAAAATCATTTTCTCCCTTTACAAACACCCAAATCTGTGATCCCCTTTCCACGACGTTCTTTCCAGACTTATCCACCGTCCCATGTGCAAAACCCACCTCGTCATTTCTCCCATGGCTGCATCCCATATACCCTCTGAGTCTCCTTCGCCCATACCCTTATCTGTTTTAAAAATACCGAAAATAATGCTTTTTAAAATATTTTTAAAAATATTTAAAAAACTGTTGACATTTTATTCTGGATGGAGTAGAATAACACATGTCTTACGGATGAGGCATCCGCAAGAAAACAAAATAAGCGCCTTTAGCTCAGTTGGTAGAGCAGTAGACTCTTAATCTATTTGTCCAGGGTTCGAGTCCCTGAAGGTGCACTATAAAAGGTTCCGATTTTGCAGACGGAGAGCTGCGGGGTTGGGGCTTTTTTATTGCCGTGCTTCCAGAAAAGCTACTGGCGATAGTACCTTAACTTCTCTGACCAATAAGGGAACCGTTGTAGATACAAATGGAAAAACCGTTACCATCATAGGCAGCGACGGAACCATTTATGTCAATGGAACCAGCTCCTATACAGTAACGGTCGATGAATATCAGAAATAAATGTAACTGAATCAGTAAAGAAATCGTGATCCGCAGGTCTTATGGTCTGCGGATCATGAAGTTTAATGGGATCGAAATGATGGAAATACCCAAAAGCAGTAAAAACGGGGTCACATAGGTGCCGCTGGACTGAAGCAGAAACCCTGCTATGGTCGGCACAAAGGAGCCGATCAGACCACGTAGGTTGGCCACACTGTAGTTGGTGGCGAAGTCCCTGATGCCATAAAAACCGATGAGGAATGCAGAGCTTAAGGTCGGAACACTTCCATAAGAAATACCTGCCAGGCACATGCCAAGAACACCCAGGAGGAGCGATCCGGTCTGAAGCGCCAACAGGATAGAAAGCGCCGATCCGGTGGTCACCAGAGTGACAAATAACATGGTGGTGCGGCAGTTGGTGGTATCATAGAGGATACCGCAGACGATCCGGCCAAGTCCGTTACAGGCGGACAGAACACCGACCAGAGTGGTTGCTAAAGCGACGGACGCGCCCAGGGTCAGGGACAGATCCAGGGCGAAATTGATGACCACCATGCCGACAGAACAAGTCAGAGTTCCATAGACGAAGAAGATCCAGAACGCTGGACTTCTCATGGTTTCTGCGGCGGTATAATCACGCTGGGAGATTGGTTTCGCAGAAGAACTCTGGGTGGCAGAGGCTTTCACGTATGCACTGTCAGCAACTTTGTTTGTAGCGGAACCAGCGGTTTTTGTTTTGGATTTTCCAGCTTTTGCTGGCGTTGTCTGGAACACCACATCCGCCCCCGGTTTCTTTAAGAATAACGCGCAGATCACCAGGATCACGGCGATGATGGCTCCAACAAAGAAAAATGTCTTTCTCCAGCCGAATGCTTCCATCTCGAACATGGCGGCGGCGACCTTGCCCAGAAGCATAGTGCTTAAACCAAAGCACATCATCAGAATACCGGAGCTTAACCCCTTCTTATCCGGGAACCAGGAATTGCCTACAGCCAGTAGGGTGTTATAAGAAATACCGATGCCGCTTCCCGCTACGATACCGTAAGCGAGGTAAAGCAGGGTGATGCTGGAACCGTCCAGTCTGGAAGTAACCGTAAAGCCCACGAAGGACAGAAACGCAGCGAAAAGAAGAAGACTTCTGGTGGATAACTTCTTATCCAATAATCCGCCCACCAGACCACCGATACAAAGAAAGGCCACGCTCAGTGAATAGTTGACTGCCAGTGACGGTGCATCCCAGCCAAAAGCATCCTGAAGCGGAACCTTGAAAATAGACCAGGCATAGATAATGCCCACAAAAAGCAGCCCAAAGGAGCTGAGCGCCAGATAGCACCACCGATAAGGCGGCACCGATGCGGCAGAATGAATCTGTGATGTTGTTTTCATAATGATTTCCCCTAATTTTTCCCCTCAAAATCAGACAAAAGCCTGTTGTGGTCATTATAGACTCCCATGATTGAAAAGTCAATTTTGACGATTTTATGAAAAAAGTATGAACCGCTCCTCCTGCCTTTTAAATATATTAAAAATATGTTACAATAGACAGGATTTGACCAGAGCATGGCGTAATGATGAAGATACGGGATCGTTACGATATGAGGCAAAAAAAGGAGAAATGGGTGAATGAAACATAAGATATACAGAACCGCGGCAGCTACACTTGCAGTGGCGATGCTTCTGTCCGGTTGTGGCAAAACCCCGGTGTCGAATTCTAACGAGCCGGTAAAAGTGTCCATCCAGACAGAGAGTGAAGGTCAGGCGGTGGTGGACGGCATGGAGCAGTTAACGCCGGATGGACCGGATTATGAGCGTTTAAAGGATCTTCCGGTTCCGGAGACAGAGCCTGCACCGGAGTATCTGCGGCTGGGTGTGGAACATGAGAAGATCTCAGAGCTGCAGGCCCGGTTGATGGAGTTAGGCTTTATGGATAACGATGAGCCGACGGAATATTTTGGAAATGTGACCCAGGAAGCAGTGAAAACCTTCCAGCGGCAGAATAAACTGAATCAGGACGGAATCGTAGGCCCGGCTACCTGGGATGCGATTATGGATCTCAACGCCAAGTATTATGCAGCGCAGAATGGCGACCAGGGCTCCGATATCGAGCGTATCCAGAAACGTTTATATGAATTGGGTTATCTGGCTACGGCAGATCTGGTGACCGGTAATTTCGGTGAGAAAACGGAAGAAGCGGTTAAGAAGATGCAGCAGGTCAATGGTCTGGATCAGGATGGCAAGGTAGGCCGCCGTACCGTGAACTTATTATATAGTGAAGATGTGAAACCAAACTTATTGGTTTACGGAGATAAGAGTGAAGTGGTAGAAGCCGCCCAGAAACGGTTGAAAGAGTTAGGCTATCTGACAACAGAACCAGACGGAACCTATGGAAATGATACCTCTGTGGCATTAAAGCAGTTCCAGTCCCGTAATGACCTGGTTGTTGATGGTTACTTAGGGCCGTCCACCAGAGCCGCATTAAATGATCCGGGAGCTGTGGCCAACGGTCTTGTCCTTGGTGATCAGGGTGACAGTGTCAAACAGGTCCAGAACCTGCTCAGCAAATATGGATATTTATCTTCTTCCAATGTAACGGGATATTTTGGTGATAAGACAGAAAGCGCGGTCAAGAGCTTCCAGAGCAACAATGGTCTGGCAAGTGATGGTTCTGTAGGACGGATGACCATGGCGAAGCTGACCAGCAATGATGTAAAGAAATCTACTGGATCTTCCAGTTCTTCTTCCGGATCTTCCGGTAAGAGTAATTCCAGTTCTTCCGGCGGTTCCAAAGGAAGTGTTGGAGGCAGTGGTGTCAGCGGACTCTTATCTATCGCAAGCTCCAAGCTGGGAAGTCCGTATGTATGGGGCGCCAAAGGTCCGAACAGCTTTGACTGTTCCGGTTTTGTATACTGGTGTCTGAATAAAGCGGGAGTAAAACAGAGTTATACCACATCCTCCGGCTGGAGAAGTATTGGAAAATACACAAAGATCACGAATTTTAACAGCCTTCAGGCTGGAGATATTATCGTTGTAAGCGGACATGTAGGTATCGTTGCCGGAGGAGGCACCGTGATCGATGCGTCCTCCAGTAACGGAAAGGTGGTTCACCGTTCTTTAAGCTCCTGGTGGAGAAACAACTTCATCTGTGGCTGGAGAATCTTCTAAATGCTCCGGTTCTTCTAGGTTACAGAGTGGGAATCCCACCTGTGCCTTGAAGAGATCGCCATCGATGTAAAGCTTGAAGGTTCCGCCCTGAAGCTGGGTTAAGTCCTTGGCGATGGAAAGTCCCAGACCACTTCCTTCGGTGGTTCTGGCAACATCGCCCCGGACGAATCGCTCTGTCAGTTCATCCGCATGGATATTTAACGGATTGGCAGAGACATTTTTGATCGTAAAATAAGCAAATCCATCGGAGGAGGTCACATCCACATAGATGCGGCTGTTCTCCATGGCATATTTGAATGCGTTATTGTAAAGGTTTTCCAAAACCCGCCACAGACGGCGTCCGTCCACAGCGATCAGAAGGCATTCATTCGGGAGAGAAGATACCAGATCCAGATGTCGGATCTGGTATTTTTCTTCAAATTCTCCATTGGTCTGCTGGATCATCTCCACCAGATCGATCTTGGCAATCTCCAGCTTTAAGTTGCCGGAGCTGGCCTTGGAGGCTTCTACCAGATCCTCCGTCAGTGTCTTTAACCGCTGGGATTTCTGGTCTAAGATATCTAAATACCGGGCGATCTTCTCGTCCTGGATCTTTTCTCGTTTTAATAAATCCACATAGTTGATAATAGACGTGAGAGGCGTCTTGATATCATGGGATACATTGGTGATCAGGTCAGCCTTTAAGCGTTCACTTTTGACCTGTTCTTTCAAGGCAGTTTCCATGCCGTCACCGATGTTATTCAGGGCTTTGGCAACCGTTTCGCCTTTGCCGGAAAAACCGTCAGAATCAATCTTATATTCCGTATCACCATCAGCCATCTGGAAAATACCATGGGTGATCTTCTCATATTCTACCTGATTCCGGAATAGAAGCAGGAAGATCCATATCTGAAAACCGATAAAGATCACAGCAGGAACCAGATACAGATAGGAAAAACTTAAAGAGTCCTGTTTTAAGAAGAAATAAGCAAAGCAGGCGAAAAGTACGCCATCCACGGTCAGATATCCGGCAAAGCAAAGAGATAAACGAACCGGAAAGGAGCAGTTTGTCAACGCTGTCAGGCACTTGTCCAGGATACGGCAGGTCAGACTGTTTTTCCAGATGACACCAGCTTTATAGCAGCGGATAAGGCTTAAAAGTGCAGGAAGTGTAATGCCATAGGAAACGGTCATTTCTATCCAGCGGCTGCTGTAGTCCCAATACTGTTCACTGATCAGGAAATTCAAATAAAACTCTCCGTACTGACGGGTCAGATAGTGTGCTGCGGCCAGAGAAACTGCCAATAAGCCAAGGAAAGCCCCAAGAGGAATCTGATCAAAACGGCGAAGCTGGATCTTTTTGGGAGATTCGTCACAGTGTCCGGTCAGGATGATCATGATGACCAGCGTGATGATGGCGCCGATTCCACCAAGAGTGAACAGTGCCATACCGGAGATATAGTCCAGACGGATCTTCTCATACTGATTATGGGCAGTGGAGTAAGGATCCGTATATGGATAGCTGGTATCCAGTCCTAAAACAATGTAATAATCATTATTGCCGTAAAGATTATAAGTCTCCAGCTGGGAGGTGATGTTTTCCGGGACGTATTTTAAGTTGGTGTCCATCAGGATGGATTCACCGGAGATATAGAGGTAACGTCCAAAGGAACGGATCTGCTCTGTGGTCATGTCGTTAGAGTTCGTGTAGACATTTTCCTGTCCAGACTGATTCCGGTAAGAGACTCTGAAATGCAGGTTAGAGGGCTGGTTGATATAGTTGTTGCGGATCTGATAGTAATCACCCAGAACCTCCAGAACCTGTACGGACAGATCTTCCAGCGAAGCGTACTGATCCCCGGGTTCTGAATAAACCTCGTTGGGGTCGTAAGCCTTCCATTCGATCAACGGCAGATCATCATCATCGGAATTGTCCGCCACAGACGGACCTCCTGCCACCTCATAGGAATCAGTCAGATAGTAGCCCAGGCTTTTTGCGTATCGGATCATCTCATCCAGTGTGTAGATTACCGTGCGGCCGGAGCTGAAGGTAACGCAGACCATGTCGGTCTGGTAGTTGATCTCCCCATTTTTTTCCAGAAGGTTTTTGTAGCTGACGTATTTGAAGATATTTTCCACGTCTGATTCCAGCTGGCTGGTGCAGGAATAGGTATCTGCGTAATTTTCCTCCCGGACCCAGTTAAGCCCCCGCCCGTAGTTCTCGTTGAAATAGACGAAAATGGAACCAACGAGGAACAGGACCAGGAACAGCAGGTGGATCATAAACGCAGTCTGCTTTTTTAAGGCCATAGGCCAGGCATTTCGTTTGCCATTCTGTTCTTTCATAGGTGACACCTACTGCTTTTCAATCTTATAGCCAACACCCCAGACAACTTTTAAGTATCGTGGCTCACGCGGGTTGATCTCGATCTTTTCGCGGATGTGCCGGATATGTACTGCTACGGTGTTGTCGGCGCCGATGGCCTCCTCATTCCAGATCTGCTCATAGATCTCATCGATGGAGAACACTTTTCCGGCATTCTTCACCAGAAGCAGCAGGATGTTGTATTCAATGGGAGTCAGCTTGATCTGTTCGTCGTCCACGTACACTTCCTTGGTATCATCGTTGATCTGAAGGCCGCCGCAGCGGTAAATGGTGTCGGTGGACTGCTGGCTTAAATTGCCAAGCTGGGTGTAGCGGCGCATGTGGGATTTGACACGGGCCACTAATTCCAGCGGGTTAAATGGCTTGGTGATGTAATCGTCAGCGCCGATATTTAAGCCCAGGATCTTGTCAGCGTCCTCTGATTTTGCAGAGAGAATGATGATGGGGATACTGCTGGTCTCCCTTACCTTCAACGTGGTGCGGATGCCGTCTAAGCCCGGCATCATCACATCCACGATCATCAGATCCACGCTGTTATTTTCCAGTAATTCCAGCGCTTCGTAGCCGTCGTAAGCCTTGATCACCTGAAAGCCTTCGCCGGTCAGGTAAATATCAATGGCCTCGACGATCTGTTTATCGTCATCGCAAACAAGGATTGTCTGCATGGTAGTTTATCCTCCTTTTAGAACCTGAAGATCGCGGTTCCATAGGCCGGAAGCGGGTAAGCGATGGAGTACGGCTGGCCGTCACATTCGCTCTTTTTCGCCCTAAATACGATCTTCTGATCGCCGGTCTTATAAGAACCGTGTGTTTCATCCAGGATCAGGGTGTAATTGCCGGATTTCGGAACACCGACCCGGTAATCTGGGCGGGAAACAGGGGTGAAGTTGCAGACAAATAACAGATTTTGTCTGCCGGTGGCGGAATAACGGACGAAGCTGAAAATGCTGCGGTCTGCGTCATTGGCGTTGATCCACTGGAATCCCTTCCAATCATAGTCCTGGCTGTAACAAGCAGGGTATTTTTTGTACAGATGGAGCAGGTCACGGCAGTAGTCCTGAAGGTCTTTGTGCAGCGGCTCGTCAGCTAAATACCAGTCCAGAGCCACTTTCTCGTCCCATTCGTGGAACTGTCCGAAATCCTGTCCCATAAACAATAGTTTCTTGCCCGGATGTCCCATCATAAAGGTGTAGCCTACTTTTAAATTGGCGAACTTGTCCTCATAGATACCGGGCATTTTGTTGATCATAGAGCATTTCAAATGAACCACTTCGTCGTGGGACAGCACCAGGATGAAATTCTCACTGGTGGCGTAGGTCATGCCGAAGGTCATCTTGTTGTGGTTAAATTTGCGGAAATACGGGTCCAATTTCATGTATTCCAGGAAATCGTGCATCCAGCCCATGTTCCATTTGAATTTGAAACCAAGGCCGCCGTCTTCCGGTCTGCCGGTAACCATCGGCCATGCGGTGGATTCCTCTGCGATCACTGCCGCACCGTGGCCCTGTTTGTTTACCACGCTGTTTAAGTGGCGGAAGAACTCGATGGCTTCTAAGTTTTTATTTTCCCCGTATTGATTCGGAACCCAGTTTCCAGGTGTGCGTCCGTAGTCCAGATACAGCATGGAAGCCACAGCGTCTACACGAAGCCCATCGATGTGATACTGCTCGATCCAGTATAAAGCGTTGGCGATCAGGAAATTGGAGACCTCGTTGCGGCTGTAATCAAAGACCTTGGTGCCCCAGTCCGGATGCTCGCCTTTGCGTGGATCTGCGTATTCGTAGAGAGCCTGTCCGTCAAAATCAGCCAGACCGTGGGCGTCCTTTGGAAAATGGGCAGGAACCCAGTCTAAGATCACACCGATGCCATGCTTGTGCATATAGTTGACAAAATACATGAATTCGGCAGCGGTGCCATAACGGCTGGTCGGCGCATAATATCCGGTCACCTGATAGCCCCAGGAGCCGTCATACGGGTGTTCCGCGATACCCATCAGCTCCACGTGGGTGTAGCCCATGTCTTTTACGTAGGCGGCCAGCTCGTGAGCTGCCTCTATGTAGGTATAATAACCGTCCCTTTCCTCCCGGTTGGCCTTTCTCCAGGAGCCGAGATGCACCTCGTAGATGGAAAGCGGAGAGGTAGTAAGATCCTGGGTTTCCCGCTTGGACATCCAGGTATTGTCTTTCCAGTGAAAGCCGGAAATATCCCGGGTGATGGAAGCGGTTCCCGGACGGTACTCGCTGCCGAAAGCGTAAGGATCGCTCTTGAATAATACCTTGCCGGACTGTGTCGTGATGGCGAATTTGTATAATTCCCCCTCTTTTAAGCCTGGGATAAATGCTTCGTAGATGCCGGAGGTCTCCAAAACCTTCATGGGATCCGCATCCGGGTCCCAGTTGTTGAAATCGCCGACTACAGAAACAGCAGCAGCGTGAGGCGCCCATACAGCAAAATAAAAACCGTCTTTCCCCTTATAATTTTTCGGGTGCGCACCCAGCTTATCATAGATCTGATAATGGGTTCCTTCTCCAAACAGATAGCGGTCCATCTGTGTGATAAATCCCGTTCCGATTTCTTTTTTGCTACGTGCCATACATTATTCCTCCCTGATTTTCAGGATGGCCCCCCGACCAGCCTGAAGCGTGATGTGTATCCGTCCATTCTGGATCTGGATCTCAGTGTGATCCAGGAGATTTTCCGCAGTGGAAGCGTGGAGTGGAACCGGAATGTCCATGGACGCCGGATTCTCGTCATTGTTTACTGCGGTAATAACACAGGAGTGGTCTCCGTGGCGGGCAAAGGAGTACTGACGGTTGGTTAAAGTCAGTTCCTGGTAGCGCCCCATATGGAGTTCTGGCTGTTCCTCATGGATCTGACCTAACCTGCTGATGTAGTCGGTCAGATCGGTATGGTAGGAAGCCTCATCGGTGATGTGGATGCAGGGACGCAGCATATCGTCGCTTTCCCTGGTCCGTCTGCCTTCCATGCCCCATTCACTGCCGTAATAAATGGATGGAATGCCGGGCAGGGTGTAGAGCAGGGTGTATACAGAATATAGGTGTTCCGGGTTACGAAGCTTGCTGGCCAGACGGTCCTCGTCATGGTTGTCCACGAAGGTGTAAAGCTGATAGCCCACCTGCTCCAGACGGCGCACGGTGTGGGCGATCTCAAAATAGTTATGGTCGTTGTGACCGGAATACAATCCCTTGTGAAGCTCATAGTTGGTAACGGAATGAAGCATCTCCGGGTTTACCCAACGAGAATACTCACCGTGGATCACTTCGCCCATGAGCCAGAAATCCGGTTTCATGGTGGCAGTCTGTGCCCGCATTTCCTTCATGAAGTTAAAATCCAGGACATTGGCACAGTCTAAGCGGATACCGTCAATATCAAACTCGTCGATCCAGAATCGGATCACATCGAAGAGGTATTGTCTGACCTCCGGATTCCATAGGTTTAAGCACGGAAGCTCATAATGCCCCTGCCATGCTTCATAGCCAAAGGAGTCTCCCATGGGGCTTCCCCAGCCGAAGTTCACACCCCGGTACCAGTCCCTGTAAGGAGAATTCTCCCGGTTTTTCTGAATGTCCTGGAAAGCAAAGAATTCCCGTCCGGTGTGGTTGAACACGCCGTCCACCACCACGCGGATGCCTGCCTCATGGCATGCTTTTACGAAATGACGAAAGCCGTCGTTGTCACCAAGGCGGCGGTCCACCAGTTTGTAATCCCTGGTGTCATAGCCGTGGGTGGAAGATTCGAATAACGGGCCGATGTAGAGACTGTTACATCCCAGGGAACGCATATGGGGAATCCACTCCTCCAGTTCCTTCATCCGGTCAGTGACCTCTGTCTGGTCATTGTGTTTTGGAGCCCCGGTCAGCCCCAGGGGATACATGTGATAGAAGATCCCCTTTTCATACCAAGTACCCATACGCCAAATCCTCCAAGCTGTCATAAAATATGGCGGACCGGAAGTTGTGCGGTTGTTTTGGCTGCATCGTTCCGATACCGCTTATGTTGATTCAGGTTCCAGACTTTTGAAACGGCGCAGAAGGAACTGGTAGCGCAGTTGTGCCGCATTCAGTTCATAGATATAGCAGTCGATGAGAGTAGGATCTACCACCTGTTCAAAATGATTTCTCGCAGAGTCGATGCTGTGGCGGGTCTGCTCGATCTCCTGCCGTAATTTCTGTCGTTCCAGATAGAAGGCCAGAGCCTGTTTGGTACGTTTTCCATGTAATTTCATAGTTTAACAACTCTCCCTGAAATATGATGCTCCGGCTGGCGGCGACCTTGAAATCCGGGAAAAATATGCCGGTTTGTGACGAAAGCCGTTCCGGGGTTTTACAGTAATTAGTATTTCTGGAAGATTGGAAAATATACGAGAAAAACTTTCTATTATTTTACCATTTTCCAGAAAGATGGTCAATGATTCCGAAGAAAGTCTGACGGTTTCTATGATTTCGGAAAAGTTTGATAGTTTCAATGATTTCCGGAAAGTCTGACGGTTTCTTGTTCGTGCGGGGTTACCGTTACTGTTCACGCGTTGCGCAAACAGTTATCGTCCATATGCCGCATGAAAAAATGTGCTTGACTTTTCATAGACTTGTGTGCATAATGAAATCACATTCAGCGCAGGTCATTTCCAGACCATTCATTTCAAGCGCTTATGCAGTTGCAGCCCGGTTCGGGCAGAGGTTTCCCAGATAATTTTTGACAGGGGCAGTTTTATGTTTTGCGGAGGTGGTGCAGGATTTTTTTGACGTATCTGTTTTTGACACCGGTTCTGGCGGCTGGTACCGTGACAGATCTGCGGCTCCGGAAGGTTCCTAACGGAGTGATCGGGTTTGGAACGGCAGCTGGGCTGGCGATTTTGACGGCGGAGCGGCTGTCAGGAGACGGCGGTGCAGCTGGAGTTGTTTTCACTGGTCATGCCGGGTTGGGAATCTGGCAGTGGTTGTCCATGTGCGGCGGATATGTACTGAGGCTGGGACTGGTGTGTGCGATAGGTTTCCCTCTCTTTTTATTTCGCATGATGGGAGCAGGGGATGTGAAGCTGATGGCGGTCATTGCTGCGTGGCTGGGGTGGCATGACGGAGCAGTGGTCATCGGATATGGATTTTTCATAGGAGCCATCTGGGCGCTCTTTAAAATGTGTCTGTCAGGGATCTTCTGGCAGCGGATTTCTTATTTCATTGCCTATTTCAGGCGATTATTCCTTACGAAAGAGAAAACCCCGTATTATCTTGCAAAACGGGATGGGGACGAAGTGGTGATTCCATTTGCAGTGTGCCTGTTTGGTGGATTTTTACTGTTTCTGATTTAGGAAACAGGTAGAAATGAAACAGGTAGAAATGGGACGCGGCGGAGTTATGTGTGATGATTTAAAAGGTGCGTGTGTGTGTGCCACGGACAGAAAAAACAGGGAGGTGGTCTGATGGAAAAGATCATGGCGGTTTATGACGTGGACCCTGCGTATGCCAGGCGGTTTGCGGATGTGACCAACCAGAAGGAACGGGTGCCATTTGATGTGATCCCATTTACTTCGATGGAGGCTCTTCAGGAATATGGAAAAAAGCATAAGATCGAGATTCTGCTGATCAGCAGTACCGTTCCAAGGGAACAGGCGGAAGCGATAGGGGCAGGATCTGTGGTGACGCTGGCGGAAGGAGAAATCGTAAAGTCGGTGGACAGCTATCCCAGTGTCTATAAATATCAGGCGGCAGACAGTCTGATCCGGGAGGTGATCGGCTGTTATTGCGAAAGCCCGGAGGAGGCAGGTCTGGTGGTGCGGGGGAGAAAAGCCCGGATTCTGGGGATCTATTCACCCATTGGCAGGTGTCTGAAGACGTCCCTGGCGCTGACGCTGGGCCAGCAGCTGGCCAGAGACGGGAAGGTGTTGTATCTGGGACTTGACGCATTTGCGGGATTTTCCAGATTGATCGGGAATTCCTGTAAAAATGATCTTTCTGATGTTCTGTATTTTTTTCGGCAGGGTGATCTGACGGTGATGCGTCTTCGCAGTATCGTCTATACCTGGCAGGAAATGGATTATCTGCCTCCGGTGCGTTATCCGGAGGACTTAGAGCAGATAACTGGGGAAGAGATGGGAAAATTATTGGAAAAACTGGCTTTGGAAATGGGCTACGAGTATCTGGTGGTGGATGTGGGGAGGCCAGGCGGCAGTCTGCTTCCGATTTTAGGAGCCTGTGATATTGTATACATGCCGGTGAAGGAGGACGGAATCTCTGCAGCCAGACTGGAAGAGCTTGACGAGTACTTAGAGATGGTGGAACGGCCGGATATCCAGGAGAAGATCCGCAGGGTGAAGCTGCCTTATCACAATGATTTTGGCCGTCGGGAGACGTATCTGGAACAGCTTTTATGGGGAGAGCTGGGCGATTATGTAAGGCAACTGTTAAAAGGAGTGCCATGGCGATGACAGGAGAAGAGGGCATGAGGGAAAAAGAGCGGGTCAGGCAGTTAAAACAGCAGCTTCGGGACGAGCTCCGCCAGGAATTGGACGGTTACCGCCAGGTGGAGGACGAGGAGCTTTACGAACGGATCGACAGGAAGATTTTTGAAGCGGGCAGTCAGGGATATCTGCCCTTAAAAGAGCGGCTGGAGCTGCGGAAAAGCATTTTTAATTCGTTCCGGAAACTGGATATTCTGCAGCAGCTTTTAGATGACCCGGAGATTACGGAGGTGATGATCAATGGACGGGATCATATCTTCGTAGAGGAATCCGGGGTCATGCATCCGTGGGAATATGAATTTGAGTCGGATGAACAGCTGGAGGACATGATCCAGCAGGTGGTCAGCCGGGTGAACCGGACGGTGAATGTGTCGAACCCAATCGCGGATGCCAGACTGGCGGACGGTTCCCGTGTCCATGTGGTGCTGCCTCCGGTATCCCTGGATGGTCCGGTCATGACCATCCGTAAATTTCCGCGGATCATCACCATGGAAATGCTGGTGGAATCCGGTTCCATTACCCAGGAAGCGGCGGATTTTTTAAAGAAGCTGGTCCGGGCAGGCTATAACCTGTTTATCAGCGGCGGGACAAACTCTGGAAAAACCACGTTTTTAAATGCCTTGTCATCCTATATTCCAGCAGATGAGCGGGTGATCACCATCGAGGATTCTGCGGAATTACAGATCCAGCAGGTGAAAAATCTGGTGCGTCTGGAGACCAGGACAGCCAATTCGCAGGGGGAAGGGGCGATCGGGATCGGGGACCTCATCAAAGCGTCCCTGCGAATGAATCCCAACCGCATCATTGTAGGTGAGGTTCGTAGGAAAGACGCGCTGGAGCTGCTGAACAGCTATAATACCGGGCATGACGGCGGCATGAGCAGCGGTCACGGCAACAGTCCCAAGGATATGCTGGCGCGGCTGGAAACCATGGTGTTAATGGGAGCGGAGCTTCCTCTGGCGGCGATCCGCAGCCAGATCGCATCGGCGCTCGATGTGATGATCCATCTGGGGCGGGAGAGGAACAAGAAAAGGCGGGTATTCTGGATCGTGGAGGTAGATGGCTATGAGGAAGGGCAGATCCGGCTCCATACCCTTTATGAACTGGGGGAACATGGGCTGGAAAAGAAGGGGGAGCTTAAAAATACCAGAAAGCTTTGGATGGCAGGGGAAGAGACCTGAAGATGACGGTATTGGCGGACTGGTACAGTACCGGTACTATCAGTTAAATGGCAGAGAACGGCTGAGGGCCCTGGCTGGAGGTGTGGCAGCAGCAGGAACTGCGGCTTTCGTCTGTTACCGGAGTCTATGGGCATTTTTTCTCCTGATGGCGCCGTTAACGGTGGTGGCGCCAAGGGTGTGGCAGGACATGTTACAGAAAAAGCGGCAGAGAGAGCTGGAAAAACAGTTCCGGGAAATGATCCAGATGATGTCTACGGCATTAAGCGCTGGTTATTCGGTGGACAATGCCATCCGGGTCTGCAGAAAAGATCTGGAGCAGATGTATGGAAGCGGGGGCATGATCGTCCGGGAGACCGGGTATATGGTCCGGCAGATGGAGATGAACCGTCCGGTTGAGGAGCTTCTGGAGGATTTTGCCCTGCGAAGCGGTCTGGAGGAAGCGGAGAATTTCACCCGTATCTTTGTGATAGCCAGAAGGAGCGGCGGACGGCTGGTGTCCATCATTGAGCGGACTGTGCAGATCATGGGAGACCGCAGCCAGGTGAAGGAGGAGATCCAGACACTGACTGCCTCCAAACGGTTTGAGCAGCGGATCATGAACCTGATCCCGGTGCTGATGGTTCTGTATATTGACTGGACTTCCCCGGGCTTTTTCACGGTAATGTACACGACCCTTCTGGGGCGGGTGCTGATGACAGGGTGTCTGCTGGTGTATCTGGCGTCCGTGTGGCTGGCACAGAAGATTCTGGATATCGAGGTGGGCAGCGGATGAACATTGAAAGGAGACCAGAGGAGGCAGCAGGAAAGATATCAGAAAAGAAAGTAGAAAAGGCAGCAAAATGGGGGACTGCGAAAAAGAAACAGGTACTTTGTGTGGCAGTTGGGATTCTTTTAGGAGCGGCTGGCTTTGCCTGGCAGCACAGCGGGGCCTCTGTGTGCACATATCTGGAGCGGGAAGATTATGGGGGAGATCCGGTTGTTTATGATCTGTCTGTGGAGGGGCTGGAACAGGAGGTGGTTCCGCTGCAGATTGAGATTTCGCCCAGAAGATATACGGAGAAAGAGGCAGCAGAGGTATTCGCCAAGATAAAGACAGGGCTTTTAGAAGAGATCTTAGGGGAAAATCTGTCTCTCCAGGAGGTTAAAAGTGACCTGATTTTGCCTACTGAGAAATCCGGTGGGATCAGGATCGCCTGGCGCAGCAATGATCCGGAGATTTTGGATGATGAGGGAACGGTTCTGGTGGGCGAGGAAAAATCAGGTTCTGGAAAAGCCGGAGGAACCCAGGTAACGCTCTGGGCGGAGCTGACGGACGGATTTTACCGGGATGAGCTGGAGGTGGCTGTCACAGTCTATCCGCCGGAAAAAAGTAAGGCAGAACAACTGGCCGGGCAGTTGGCGAGACAGGTAGAGCAGGCGGCGTCAGAGCAGCCCGGAGCAGTCCGGGTTGCGCTTCCAGAGGATTTTGAAGGAAGGCAGCTTCGTTTCCGGAAAGAAACGGGAACAGAATATCTGCTATTTCCGGTTCTTGGGGTGATTTTAGCGGTATTTTTTCACTGGCAGGCCAGGAATACGGAGATCGAGGCCCGCAAAAAACGGGAAAAGCAGCTTCAATATGACTATGCAGATCTGGTGTACCAGCTGATGGTATTTACAGGGGCAGGTCTGACGGTCAGCCGGGCATGGAAGCAGATCGTAAATAATTATGAAAAACGTCTGGAACATGAAAACAGCCAGCAGCGGGCGGTCTATGAGGAAATGGAGATTGCCCTTGGGGAGATGGAAAATGGGCTCCCGGAGAGCCAGGCAGTCAGTCGTTTTGGGGAACGATGTCAGCACAATGAATACCGGCGCCTGTCTTCGATTCTTGGACAAAGCAGGCAGACCGGAATGAAAAATCTTCAGGAACTGCTGGCTCAGGAGATGGACACTGCCTGGGAACAGCAGAAGCAGGCAGCGAAGCGTTTAGGCGAGGAAGCCGGAACGAAGCTGCTCCTGCCATTATTTCTGATGCTTCTGGTGGTCATGGTACTGGTGATGGTTCCGGCGCTGATGGTGATGCTGTAAGTGACGGAAGGCTGTAGTGAATGGAAAGCTGTAGTGAATGGAAAGCTGTCGTAAACGGAAAACGAGAAACGGCTATAAGAATAAGAAAGGGGATTCATTTATGAGATTAAGACAGGAAATAAAAGCATTTTTGATGGATGAGGAAGCGATCGGTACGGTGGAAGTGGTTCTTTTGCTGGTGGGAATATTTACCCCCTAATTCACGCTATATATTATGTAGATACAGTGGAAATAGT
>ERZ773115.1680-NODE-1680-length-19567-cov-3.138274_pt1 | contig 19567 bp, 22 predicted proteins | sample MGYA00511116_ERZ773115 | MGnify/ENA primary metagenome ERZ773115 (study PRJEB29015, sample SAMEA2737869) | human gut metagenome | biome: human gut; feature: human-associated habitat; material: faeces | place: China | collected 2012 ... | reverse complement strand
ACTGCCGGACCACGTCAACGATATTCGTCTCTTTGAATATTGAAAAGCGGGGGCAAGGTAGTATAAAATGAACTCTGAACCGATAGAATAGAGATAATAATGATGAGAGGTTATTATGAAAAATAGAATGAGAATGTTAGTTGCGGCATTTGGGATCGTATGCGGCATAGGTCTTGCTTTCCCGGTGCAGCAGGTTGCAGCAGAAGAGAATACCGATGATACAACACAGGACAGTGCAGTTATCCCGGAGCATATTTCCATTGGCGGAACGGATGTGTCCGGTATGAGCCTGGACGAGGCAAATGCGGTTGTGCAGCAGTATGTCGACCAGTATCAGGATGTGACTTTCACACTGACCGCAGATGATAAGAGCATTGAGGCGGATGGTGATGACATCGGTCTTTGTGCCAAGAATGCAGATGTGACAGAGCGTGCCCTTAATTATGGAAAAGAAGGCAATCTGATCGAACGCTTCAAGGCAAATGCGGATATGCAGGCTGGAAAGGAAAAGGACTTTTCTATTTCCCTGACTTCCGATACGGCAACGGTCGAGGCTTTCTTAAATGAAAACAAATCAGACCTTGTTACAGAGGCAGTGGACAATACGGTAAAACGTGTGGATGGCAAGTTTGAGTATGTGGAAGGATCTGAGGGCGTGACCCTTATGACCGGAAAATCTGCGGTCAAGATCGCTGATTTCATTTCTACAGACTGGGATGGCAAAGATGCTTCCATCGAACTTTTGACAGAAAAAGATGAGCCAAGAGGTACCAAGGAAGAATTAGCTACCATTCATGACGTGCTTGGCTCTTATCATACGGATTTTGGAACCGTAATCAATGGTCGTACAAATAATATCAAAAACGGTGCAAGCCGATTAAATGGTCTGGTTATTTATCCGGGCGAGACGGTTTCAGTTTCGGATGCTATTGGACCAACAACAGCAGAAAATGGATATTTCCCAGCAGGTTCTTATGAGAATGGTACGACAGTAGAGACATACGGCGGCGGTATTTGTCAGGTATCTACAACACTTTATAATGCAGTTATTCGTGCAGAACTTGAGATTGTAACAAGAGCAGCACATTCGATGATCGTATCCTATGTAGAACCATCTATGGATGCTGCAATCGCAGATGGTATCAAGGATTTGCAGTTTAAGAACAATCAGGAAACACCGGTTTACATTGAAGGTTACACCAGTGGAGGTGTTATTTACTTCAATATTTATGGTAAGGAGACAAGACCAGCGAACCGACGTGTTGATTTTGTCAGTGAAGTGACGAGCCAGACAGATCCTGAGAAGGAATATGTGCCGGTAGGAGATCAGCCGGTTGGCTATATAGAGACGACTGTAAAGCCACATATTGGATATACAGCAAGACTCTGGAAGATTGTATATGAAAATAACGTGGAAGTGAGCCGGAAGGTATTTAATAACAGCAAGTATAATCCGTCTAAGGAAGTGATTGCTGTTGGCATAGGTGGAGCTACACCAGAAGCACAGGCAGCGATTGGTGCGGCGCTTGAGACGAAGGATGATGCAACGATTCGTGCTACGGTTGCAAATTATACACCAGAGGCACAGGCGGCAGCGGCGCAAGCAGCAGCAGATGCAGCAGCAGCACAGGCAGCAGCAGCGGCAGCAGCACAACAGCAACAGCAGCAGACGACTACAACGCCATCCACGGCGGGAACGTCGGCAGGCGCAACGTCTGGAACGCCAGCAGGTACCACTGCGGGGGCGACACCAGGTACGACACCGGGTACGACACCAGGTACGACATCTGGAACAGCACAGTAAATGATGTGTTGTGATAAATGAAACAAATAAGGATAATGCAACAAGGCTGCTTGGTTTCAAGCAGCCTTATGGTACATATATATAGGGAATAGAACAAGAGGATAGAACAAGGATGAAAATAGGCAAAGTTCCGGAAAACGTGTTAAAACGTTCTGTTATGAAACAATTGCATTACAAACGCGATGAAGTCGTTTTGGGACCGGGAATCGGAGAAGATTGTGCGGCATTAGCATTGGCAGAAGATGAAATTTTTGTGATGTCAACAGATCCGATTACCGGTACAGCCAAAGATATCGGAAAATTGGCAATTCAGATTACAGCAAATGATCTTGCCAGTGCAGGGGCAGAACCGATTGGCGTGTTGTTAACAATTTTACTTCCAGATGGAACAAGAGAGATTGCATTGAAGCGTATTATGGAACAGATGGAACTTGCCTGTCGAGAAGCAAAAATGCAGATTCTCGGTGGACACACCGAGGTGACAGCGGTAGTGCATCAGCCGGTAGTGAATGTCGCTGGTGTGGCAAAGGCAAAAAAAGGGAAACTGATTTCTACGGCAGGAGCCAGAAGTGGCATGGATATTGTTGTCACAAAATGGATTGGTCTGGAAGGAACAACCATTTTTGCCAAAGAAAAAGAAATGGAATTAAAAGAACACTTTCCGGCATCTTTTGTGGATACGGCAAAAGCATTTGATCAGTATCTGTCAGTTGTACCGGAGGCGGCAGTCGCCGTGAAGTCTGGCGTCGCGGCAATGCATGATGTCACAGAAGGAGGCTTGTTTGGTGCACTCTGGGAGATGGCAGAAGCATCCGGCGTTGGACTGGAAATCGATTTAAAGAAGATACCAATACGTCAGGAAACGGTTGAGATCTGCGAATACTTTGATGTCAATCCTTATGGCTTGATCTCAAGCGGCATGATGCTGATGGCATCAGAAGATGGAAATGCACTTGTGCATGCGCTTGCAGAGGCAAATATCCCGGCAACAGTCATTGGAAAAGCAACAGAAGGAAATGATCGTGTGATTGTCAGAGATGAAGAACGCAGATTTTTAGAGCCGCCGAAGACGGATGAATTGTATAAAGTTTTATAATCGAGTGTGAGGAGAAATCAAATGAGAGAGAAGATTTTAAATTATATTGAGACGAATAGCAGAATTGATATTCACGATCTTGCTATTATGATGGGAACGGATGAAACAACCATCATGAATGAATTGGAAGAAATGGAACAGTCACATATTATTTGTGGCTATCATACATTGATTAACTGGGAAAAGGCTGGAATTGAGAAAGTAACAGCAATGATTGAGGTGCGCGTCACACCGCAGCGTGGCATGGGATTTGATAAAGTGGCAGAACGTATTTACAATTATCCGGAAGTAAATTCTGTATATCTTATTTCCGGTGGATTTGATTTTATGGTGACATTGGAAGGAAGAACATTGCGTGAGGTATCCGAGTTTGTATCGGATAAGTTATCACCATTGGATTCCGTACTTAGCACCAAGACAAACTTTATTTTAAAGAAGTATAAGGATCATGGCACAATCATGGCGGAACAGCGCAAAGACGAGAGAGAGTTGGTGAGCTTATGAAAAACCCACTTTCAAAGACCATCGTAGAAATTCAACCTTCGGGTATTCGTAAATTTTTTGATATCGTCAGTGAGATGCAGGACGCGATTTCCCTTGGTGTGGGAGAACCGGATTTTGATACACCGTGGCGTGTGCGTGATGAGGCGATTTATTCATTGGAGCGTGGACGTACTTTTTATACATCGAATGCCGGATTAAAAGAATTAAAGATAGAAATTGCAAAGTATTTGAACCGTCGCTTTGATCTGACATATGATTATGCGAAGGAAATGCTCGTCACGGTCGGTGGTAGTGAGGCGATTGATATTGCGCTTCGTACGATGTTAGATCCTGGAGATGAAGTGCTGATTCCACAGCCGAGTTATGTTTCTTATCTGCCTTGTACTGTTTTGGCAGGGGGCGTACCGGTTGTGATTGATTTAAAAGAAGAAAATCAATTCCGTTTAACAGCAGAGGAATTGGAGAACGCCATTACAGATAAGACGAAAATTCTTATTATGCCATTTCCAAACAATCCGACAGGAGCGATTATGGAAAAATCAGATTTAGAGGCTATTGCCGAAGTGGTCATCAAACATGATTTGTTTGTATTGAGTGATGAAATCTATGCAGAACTGACCTATCTGGAAAACCATGTGTCGATTGCATCCTTACCGGGCATGAAAGAAAGAACCGTACTGATCAATGGGTTTTCAAAGTCTCATGCGATGACCGGCTGGAGATTGGGGTATGCGTGTGCACCGGAGATTATTATCAAGCAAATGTTAAAAATCCATCAGTATGCCATTATGTGTGCACCTACAACCAGTCAGTATGCGGCAGTAGAGGCACTGCGCCATTGTGATGAAGATGTTGCACACATGCGTGAGGAATATAATGGACGCAGACGTTATCTGTTGCATCGGTTTGAGGAAATGCATCTGCAGTGCTTTGAGCCGTTTGGAGCATTTTATATATTCCCGTCCATCAAGGAATTTGGTATGACATCAGAAGAATTTGCAACAGAATTTTTGAATCGTAAAAAGGTTGCGGTCGTTCCGGGAACAGCATTTGGTGCATGTGGTGAGGGCTTTTTGCGTATTTCGTATGCGTATTCGTTGGAAGATCTCAAGAAAGCGCTTGACCGTATGGAAGAATTTGTAACAGAACTAAGAAATGAGAGAACAGGTGCATAGATGGCAACACTGAATATTATTTTACATGAGCCGGAGATTCCGGGAAATACAGGAAATATTGGACGAACCTGCGTGGCAACAGGCACAAGATTGCATTTGATTGAGCCACTGGGATTTCGATTGAACGATAAGACAATCAAGCGTGCAGGTATGGACTATTGGGATCAGCTGGATGTGACGCGATATGATGATTGGAATGATTTTTTGGAGCGCAATCCGGGAGCCAAAATCTATTTTGCAACGACAAAGGGAAAACATGTGTACTCCGATGTTACATTTGAACCGGATTGTTTTATCATGTTTGGAAAAGAGAGCGCAGGGATTCCGGAAGAAATTCTGGTGGAACATCCGGAACAGTGTATCCGCATTCCGATGATTGGTGAGACAAGATCGCTGAATTTATCGAATTCAGTGGCAATTGTTTTATATGAGGCACTACGTCAGAACCAGTTTGATCATATGAGACTGGAAGGCGAACTGCACCATTTACATTGGTAAATAAAGGAATTGATATGGGAATCATTGAAGCAAAAAATTTAGTACATGAATATATTATCCGGGATGAAGAAGGCAATGTGGAGAGCATTCGAACAGCACTGGATCATATGGATTTATCGGTGGAACCGGGGCAGTTTATCGCTGTTCTGGGACATAACGGCTCCGGGAAGTCGACGTTTGCAAAACATTTAAATGCGCTTTTGACGCCGACAGAAGGAACTTTGATTGTGGATGGCATGGATGTGTCAGATGAAAGCCATACCTATGATATCCGGCAAAAAGCGGGAATGGTATTCCAAAATCCGGATAACCAGATTATTGCCAGTGTAGTGCAGGAAGATGTTGGATTTGGACCTGAAAATATTGGTGTACCAACGGATGAAATCTGGGAACGCGTGGAAAAGAGCCTGAAAGCTGTTGGGATGTGGCAATATCGCGAGCATTCACCGAACAAATTATCAGGTGGACAAAAGCAGCGTGTGGCTATTGCAGGCGTGATGGCAATGGAACCGAAATGTATTATTTTGGACGAGCCTACAGCAATGTTGGATCCGAATGGACGTAAAGAAGTATTGGAAGCCGTACATACCTTGAACCGGGAAAAAGGTGTGACGATCATTTTGATTACACATTATATGGAAGAGGTTGTTGATGCAGATTATGTGTATGTGATGGATCAGGGGAAAGTTGTTCTGGAAGGAAATCCAAGAGGGATTTTTTCGCAGGTGGATACACTGCAGGAACATCGTCTGGATGTGCCACAGATTACACTTTTGGCACACGAATTAAAAAAAGCAGGGCTTCCTATCCCAGAGGGGATTTTGACAAGACAGGAACTGATTGATGCATTGCAACAGGTGATTAGAAACTAAGAATAAGGTGAATTATGTCATTTATATTAGATAACGTTTCCTATCGTTACAGTGAAAAAACAGCATATGAGATTCAGGCATTGGATCATGTCAATCTTAAGATTGAGGATGGCGAATTTATAGGGATTATCGGACATACCGGCTCTGGTAAATCAACGCTGATTCAACATCTGAATGGTCTGATCCGAGCAACGGAGGGAAACATTTATTTTAATGGTCAGGATATTTATGAGGAAAACTATGACCTGAGAGATCTGCGCATGCAGGTGGGAATGGTGTTTCAGTATCCGGAGCATCAGCTTTTTGAAGAAACGGTTTTTAAGGATGTATGCTTTGGACCGAAAAATCAAGGACTTCCGGAAAAAGATATTACATTACGTGCGTATGAGGCTTTGCAAAGTGTGGGATTGCCGGAGAAATATTTTGATGTCTCTCCGTTTGAGTTATCCGGAGGACAAAAGCGTCGCGCCGCAATCGCAGGCGTGGTTGCAATGAAACCACAAGTGTTGATCTTAGATGAGCCGACGGCGGGACTTGATCCAAAGGGACGAGATGAGATCTTAGACATGGTGTCAGAGATGCATGCGAGATACGGGATTACAGTTATTTTAGTGTCGCATAGTATGGAAGATGTGGCAAAATACGTAGATCGTATCATTGTTATGAATCATGGACAGGTGCGCTATGATGACACGCCAAGAGAGGTATTTCATCATTACAAAGAGCTGGAAGTTATTGGACTTGCAGCACCGCAAGTGACATATCTGATGCACGAAATGAAGGAACAAGGCATAGATGTCAGTACGGAACCGACAACAGTAGAGGAAGCAAAAGAGGCGATACTTCGCCTGATAGGATAGATTTATGTTAAGAGATATTACACTAGGACAATATTACCCGGCGGATTCTGTCATCCATAAATTGGATCCCCGGACGAAATTATTTGCAACACTGCTGTTTATTATCAGCGTATTTTCATTCCAGGGCATTGTGGGATTTGCGGTTATTACCGTATTTTTATTTGTTGTAATTGCATTGAGCAAAGTGCCATTATCATTTATGCTTCGTGGACTGAAAGCAATTGTCATCCTTTTGCTCATTGCAGGACTTTTTAATTTGTTTTTGACACCGGGTCAGACGCTATGGAGTATCTGGAAGATTCGGATTACGCGGGAAGGTCTTCGAAATGCCGTTTTGATGACAATTCGTATGGTTTATCTGATTATAGGGTCGTCTGTTATGACACTAACGACGACACCGAATCAGCTGACGGATGGATTGGAAAAAGCATTGAAGCCATTACAAAAGATTAACGTTCCGGTACATGAGATTGCGATGATGATGTCGATTGCACTTCGTTTTATCCCGATTCTGATTGAGGAAACGGATAAAATTATGAAGGCACAGATGGCGAGAGGCGCCGATTTTGAGAGTGGCGGATTGATCAAAAAAGCAAAAAATATGGTACCACTTTTAGTACCACTGTTTGTTTCGGCATTTCGACGCGCCAATGATCTGGCACTTGCAATGGAAGCAAGATGTTATGTGGGCGGCGACGGAAGAACAAAGATGATGCCACTTGTTTATGAAAAAGTGGACCGCGTGGCATATGTTATTGTTATTGCATATTTTGTGCTTCTGATGATCATAAAGGCGGTGCTTTGATGCGGGTCAAATTAGTGGTTGCATATGAGGGAACCAATTACTGTGGATGGCAGATCCAACCCAATGGTATTACCATCGAACAGGTATTAAATGAAACGCTGAGCGAACTTTTAGGGGAATACATTGTCGTGACGGGTGCAAGCCGAACGGATGCGGGCGTGCATTCGCTGGGAAATGTGGCTGTATTTGAAACAAAAACACGTATGCCGGCAGAAAAGATTTCCTATGCACTGAATCAGCGTTTGCCGGAAGATATTGTGGTACAAAATTCCTGTGAGGTGCCGGAAGATTTTCATCCACGTTTTTCAAAAAGCACCAAGACATATGAATATCGCATTTTGAATTGTCGTTTTCGGCAGCCACTGGAACGAAAGACAAGCTATTTTTATCACTATCCGTTGGATGAGGCAGCCATGCAAAAAGCGGCGGACGAGCTGGTGGGAGAGCATGATTTTTCATCGTTTGCATCGGTGCATGCGCAGACGAATACGTATGTGCGTACCATCTATGGGATTGATGTCATCCGTGAGGGAGATATGATTCGGATTCGTGTACGAGGAAATGGATTTTTATATAATATGGTGCGCATTATTGCAGGTACACTGATACAGGTGGGCGCGGGAATCAAACAACCCGAAGACATAAAGAGCATACTGGCTGGCAAAGACAGGGGATTGGCAGGCCCGACAGCCCCGGCGCATGGACTCACGATGATAGGCTTAGAATATCTGCAGGACGCAGAGGTGTGAAATTTGTGAGTGTATGCAATTCATTGAACCAGAGTAGTGAAGTTGTATATTGGAATTTACAATCTGAAGTAGTGAATTCTATATTGAAAGCCGTAAGGTGATACAGAGGCATGTGTGGATAATGCCAGGCAGTATTACTATGCATGTGGATAAGTGTGGAAAAAGCGCAGAAATGTAGGATAAAAGAATTGACAAATGGCTGTGTACGTAATATAATGTAACGGCTGATGTAGTTTAGAAGCACAGTTTCATTAGCCCCGAAACGTGTTTTGACTATAGACATGTTGGTTGGCGTATTTCGGACATTGTACGCGACTGACGCTTTATGTTATTTAAGGAGGAAACCAAATGAAGACTTATATGCCAAACCCAAGTCAGGTTGAGAGAAAATGGTATGTAGTAGATGCAGAAGGACAGACATTAGGACGTCTTGCTTCTGAAATTGCTAAGGTATTAAGAGGAAAGAACAAAGCGATTTACACACCTCATGCTGATTGCGGAGATTATGTAATCGTTGTTAATGCAGAGAAGATCAAGGTTACTGGTAAGAAGTTAGACCAGAAGATCTATTATCATCATTCAGACTATGTTGGTGGAATGAAAGAGACAACTTTAAAAGAGATGTTAGCTAAGCATCCTGACAGAGTTATCGAACATGCAGTTAAGGGAATGCTTCCAAAGGGACCTTTGGGAAGAGAAATGTACAAGAAGTTATTTGTATATGCAGGCCCAGACCACAAGCATGCAGCTCAGAAACCAGAAGAGTTGACATTTTAATTCGATAAGGAGGTAAATAACATTGGCTAATACAAAGTATTACGGAACAGGAAGAAGAAAATCATCTGTTGCTAGAGTATATTTAGTACCTGGAACAGGTAAGATCACAATCAATAAAAGAGATATCGATGAATATCTTGGACTTGAGACTTTAAAGGTTGTTGTTCGTCAGCCACTCGTTGCTACAGACAATCTTGATAAGTTTGACGTTTTAGTAAACGTTAAGGGTGGTGGCTACACAGGTCAGGCTGGAGCTATCAGACATGGTATCGCAAGAGCATTACTTCAGGTAGATGCTGAATACAGACCAGTTCTTAAGGCTAACGGATATCTTACAAGAGATCCAAGAATGAAAGAACGTAAGAAACCAGGTTTGAAGGGCGCACGTCGTGCTCCACAGTTCTCAAAGAGATAATCTTTTATTATATCTTGGAACACATTTCAACACGATTTACTACACCTCAGAATTTCGATTCTGGGGTGTTTTTTTATTCCTTTCATTCATATTTTCATGAGGAGAACGATCCTTTTTCGAATGGAATAATCACAGAATCGAGATTTTTTGTGTTTTTCTATACTCAGGAAAGGTCTGTGGTACAATATAGAAAATATCATTACGGATATAGGAGATCCTTTTGAAAATATGTGTCGGAGGGAAATAGATATGCAGCATATATTAGTTCTTGAAGATGATTGTGATTTGAATCAGGCAATCTGTTATTCTTTAAAAAAAGCAGGATATGGAGTTTATGGTGCGACCTTCATGGAAAAAGGAAAACAGATTTTTATGGAAAAGCAGATAGATATGGTTCTTCTGGATGTGAATCTTCCAGATGGTGAGGGCTTTTCTTTTTGTCAATGGGCAAAGAACAAAAAAGAAGTGCCAGTGCTTTATCTGACAGCGAGAGATATGGAGGAAGATGTACTGACGGGATATGAATCCGGAGCAGAAGATTACGTGACAAAACCATTTTCCATGAAGATTTTACTTAGAAAAATTGAAGTTATTTTAAAAAGAACTGTTCCCAGCAAGCGTTTGACGTTTGCAGATGAGTATTTATATATAGATTTGGACAATGCACGGGTGATGGTAAGAGGTCAGGACTGCCCTGTTACACCGACAGAATGCCGACTGCTTCGTCAATTTCTTATGAACCAAGGACAGCTTTTGACATATGATCTGTTATTGGATCGCTTGTGGGATAGTGGAGGGCAGTTTGTGGACAAACATGCACTGGCAGTAAATGTGAATCGTCTGAGAGGAAAGATTGAAGATAAGGATCACAGGTATATTTCAAATGTATATGGGATGGGATATCAATGGATTGGCGGATGTGTATCATGATTATCATTTTATTTGCAGTAGTATTGGTATTGTTATGGAAAAACTACCGCACAAAAAAGGAAGCAAGGCTGTTTGCTGAAAAAGTGGAAGCTGCTTTGGATGCTATCGTAACAGGGAAAGAGTGGACGATAGAAGGTGAATTGGAGGATAGCCTCTGGGGAAGAACCGGAACACAATTAGCAAAAGCCGGGAATGTATTTCAAAAAAAGGAAGAAGAAAGTGTCCGTGAGAAAGAAAGAGTAAAAGGATTGATTTCTGATATATCCCATCAAACCAGGACACCTGTTGCGAATATAAAACTATATTTGGAACTACTAGGGGATGAGAAACTTTCACAAAGCGGTCAGGAATTTTTGGGGAAAATTCAGGGGCAGATGGAAAAAATAGATTTTTTGATGCAGAGCATGGTGAAAATGTCAAGAATTGAAACGGGAATTCTGCAGATACGCAAGGAAGATAAAAACCTATACGAAACAATTCGCCACGCCGTTGCCAGTGTGGTTCCGGAGGCGGTACAAAAGGAGATTGCTTTGTATGTGGATTGTGAAGAAGAGATGTTTATCCGTCATGACAGCAAATGGACAGAGGAAGCAGTTTATAATGTCCTGGATAATGCGCTTAAATATACTGAGCCTGGTGGAAAAATTCATATTCAGGCAGAGAGACAGGAACTATTTGTTAAGCTTAGCATTTCTGATACTGGAAAGGGAATTGCGCCGGAGAGACAGGCAGAGATTTTTACAAGATTTTATCGTGAACCGGAAGTTCATGACAAACCAGGGGTTGGGATCGGACTATACCTGGCAAGAACCATTATGGAGCTTCAGAAAGGATACATAGAAGTACAGTCTGAGGTGGGAAGAGGAGCAAGTTTTCGACTGTATTTTCCAGTGAACGAAGCATAACATAGCTGATAAAGGATTGTTACAATCTTGTGATAATTAAAAAATGAGATAGGTTTGTGATTATTAAGCGATATTCTATTGAATATCAAAAAGAGGAGGCAAACCAGTGAAAGAAAACATTGTAGAGACAAGAAACCTAAAAAAATATTATCAGATGGGTGAAAATACGGTAAGGGCGTTGGATGGCATAGAATTTTGTGTGAAGGATCAGGAATTTGTTGCCATTATCGGGAAAAGCGGATCTGGAAAGAGTACGCTTTTACATATGCTAGGGGGATTGGATATTCCGACGGAAGGGGAAGTGTTGGTAGAGGGAAAGTGCCTTTCGGGACTGAAAAAAGAACAGCTTGCTATATTTCGCAGAAGAAAGATTGGATTTATTTTCCAAAATTATAATCTTGTCCCAGATCTTAATGTGTATGAGAATGTCATTCTTCCAGTCGAATTGGATGGAAGAAAAGTTGATGTGGAATATGTAGATGGGATATTGGAACTGTTAGGACTGACAGAAAAGAAGGATGCTTTTCCCGGAACCTTATCTGGCGGACAGCAGCAGAGAGCTGCGATTGCCAGAGCACTTGCAGCGAAGCCATCCATTATTCTGGCGGATGAGCCCACGGGAAATCTGGATTCTGTTTCCAGTCATGATGTGTTAGGACTTCTAAAAATGGCAGCAAAACAGTTTAGCCAGACGCTCATACTGATTACGCATGATAGAGATATTGCGCAGCTTGCGGATCGTATTATCCATATTGAAGATGGAAAGATTGTAGGAGATACCCAGAAGGGAAGTGATTCCTATGCTTAAAAACCCGAATCAGAAAGTAATCAAAAGAATGGCGTGGAATACTTTGAAAACAAACAGGAGAAAGACGATTACGTTGTTTATGGCGGTTCTTTTTTCTTCCTTTCTAGTATTCACAATATTCACTGTTGGAGATTCCTATTTCAGACTTCTGAAAATCCAGAATATCCGCATGTCTGGAGCTGCATTTGATACAATTATGTACGGTGTGACAGACGAACAGAGAGAAATGTGTGAGAACAATCCGGATATTGCTCTGACAGGGACTGCCGGAGTCTGTGGGTGGGTAGAAAAAACAGATCGGGATGCCACACCTAATGTGGGACTGATCTGGGCAGATGATGGATATTGGACACAAATGATGGAGCCGGCCAGAGAAAAACTGAAAGGAAGATACCCGATGGCTTCGAACGAGATCATGGTAACAAAATCCGCCTTAAAAGAATGCGGCTATGAAGGTCTTGACGTAGGGGACACCCTTACGATGTCTTATGGAACACAGAAGGGGATCTTTACAGATACTTTTCGAATCTGTGGAATTTGGGATGGATATGGACCAAAGAAACAGTTCTTTGTTTCAAAAGAATTTTATGATCAATCCGGCTGGAAGCTTTCCCAGGCTGCCTCAGGTCGTTACTTTATGGATTTTAAGCAGAAAATCATGACAAAAGCAGACACTATATTTAAAGAAAATATCACTAAAATCATGGAAGAAGGCGTTTGGTCGGAGCAAGCACGTCCTAAATACAAGGATGGCACCACAGCCAACTCCAAATACATCACTGGAGCTTTTGCAGAATATGACTTGAGCAAGGGAGAGTTTCCAATTACCACTCTTCGTCCTATCGCTATCAAATCTGCCATCAAAGAAGTGTTTTGGATTTATCAAGACCAGACAAACAGCCTAGATGTCCTTGAAGACAAATACAATGTCCACTATTGGAATGACTGGGAAGTTGAAGGCGTACCTGCCAATAATGGGGACAAGCGTTCGATTGGTCAGCGTTATGGGGCAGTCGTTAAGAAGCACGATATTATTAACCGTTTGTTGGCTCAGTTGGAGGCTAATCCGTGGAATCGCCGTAATGTCATCTCCCTTTGGGATTACGAGGCCTTCGAGGAGACAGCAGGACTTCAGCCTTGTGCCTTCCAAACCATGTTTGACGTTCGTCGTGTGGGTGAGGACATTTATTTGGATGCTACTTTGACGCAACGTTCTAACGATATGTTGGTGGCTCATCATATTAATGCCATGCAGTATGTGGCCCTTCAGATGATGATTGCCAAGCACTTTGGTTGGAAAGTTGGTAAATTCTTTTATTTTATCAACAACCTCCATATTTATGACAATCAATTTGAGCAAGCCGAAGAACTGCTCAAACGTCAGCCCTCTGATTGCCAACCACGCTTGGTCCTCAATGTTCCTGATGGAACGAATTTCTTTGATATCAAACCAGAAGATTTTGAATTGGTTGACTATGATCCTGTTAAACCTCAACTCAAATTTGACTTAGCAATTTAATAAATGCTTATGATTTAAGCCCATAAAGAGCTGGCAAAGTTTTTTCCAAGCTCTTTTTCTCTTTTTTTGTTAGAATGGATTGTAAACTTAAAAAGAAAAGGAAATACTGTGTCTAAACAACTCATTGCTATTTGGGCGGAAGCTCATAACCATGTTATTGGGAAGAATCACACCATGCCTTGGCATTTGCCTGCTGAACTGGCACATTTCAAGAAAACGACCATGGGCTCAGCAATTCTCATGGGACGTGTGACCTTTGATGGCATGAACCGTCGTTGCCTACCAGGACGTGAAACCTTGATTTTGACAAGAGACAAGGAATTCAACTGTGAGGGTGTGACGACCGTTACGAGTGTTGAGGAAGCTCTGGCTTGGTTCGAACAGCAAGATAAGGACCTCTATATTGCTGGTGGTGCTGGTGTCTACAAGGCTTTTGATGGACATTATGATGCACTCATCAAGACAACTATTGAGGCTGATTTAGAGGGAGACACGTATTTTCCACAACTAGATATGACGGCATTTAAAGAGGTATCACGTGACCGCGTGGTCAAGGATGATAAAAATGCCTACGACTTTAGCATAAGTCGCTATGAAAAAGAAGGAGACTAGGTTCATGCAACGTAGTGTTTTTGGGTTATTTACTGCATTATTGGGGGTGCTTTGTGTACTCTCTGCCATTCCTGCCTTTCGCAAGAAACGTTATGGGTTAGCAGTTTTTCTCTTTTTAAATGCTTTTACTAACCTTGTCAATACTATTCACGCCTTCTATGGCACCCTATTTTAGAAAAGAGTGAGGAATAAATGGCTGGAAATCGTAATGAAGAAATGGTTTATTGTTCATTTTGTGGCAAAAACCAAGAAGAAGTAAAGAAAATTATCGCTGGGAATGGCGTCTTTATCTGTAACGAATGTGTGGCCTTGTCACAAGAAATCATTCGTGAGGAAATGGCAGAAGAAGTTTTGGCTGACTTGGCTGAAACTCCGAAGCCAAAAGAACTTTTAGATATTTTGAACAACTATGTCGTGGGGCAGGACCGTGCCAAACGTGCCTTGGCGGTAGCTGTTTACAATCACTATAAACGTATCAATTTCACAGAAAGTCGTGAAGACAATGATGTTGATTTGCAAAAATCGAATATTCTCATGATTGGACCAACTGGTTCAGGGAAGACTTTCTTGGCTCAGACCTTGGCTCGTAGCTTGAATGTTCCATTTGCGATTGCGGATGCAACATCATTGACAGAGGCAGGTTATGTGGGTGAGGACGTGGAAAATATCCTCCTCAAACTGATCCAAGCGGCAGACTTCAATATCGAACGTGCGGAACGTGGTATCATCTATGTTGACGAGATTGATAAGATTGCTAAAAAGGGTGAAAATGTATCAATCACTCGTGACGTTTCTGGTGAAGGGGTTCAACAAGCTCTCTTGAAGATTATCGAAGGAACAGTAGCCAGCGTTCCCCCTCAAGGTGGTCGTAAACACCCTAACCAAGAGATGATTCAAATTGATACTAAGAATATTCTCTTTATCGTTGGTGGTGCTTTTGATGGTATCGAAGATATCGTTAAGCAACGTCTTGGTGAGAAAATCATTGGTTTTGGTCAAAATAATAAGGCAATTGATGATGACTCATCATACATGCAAGAAATTGTGGCTGAAGATATTCAAAAATTCGGTCTTATCCCTGAGTTTATCGGACGTTTGCCAGTCCTTGCGGCCCTTGAACAGTTAACGGTTGACGACTTGGTTCGTATCTTGACAGAGCCTAGAAATGCCTTGGTTAAACAGTACCAAACCCTCTTGTCTTATGATGGGGTTGAACTGGAGTTTGACCAGGATGCTCTTGAAGCTATTGCAAGTAAGGCGATTGAACGTAAGACTGGTGCGCGTGGGCTTCGCTCTATCATTGAGGAAGTCATGATGGATGTCATGTTTGAAATTCCTAGCCAGGAAGATGTTACTAAGGTTCGTATTACAAAAGAAGCCGTTGACGGCACAGCTGCTCCAGTTTTGGAAACAGCATAAGGAGGTTCTATGGCTGAAGAACAAGTCCTAAATACGCACAATGCTGAGATTTTGCTCAGTGCGGCGAATAAGAGCCACTATCCCCAAGATGACCTCCCTGAGGTTGCCCTAGCAGGACGCTCGAATGTTGGTAAATCAAGCTTTATCAATACACTTCTTGGTCGTAAAAACCTAGCACGTACTTCTGGGAAACCAGGGAAAACTCAGTTGCTTAATTTCTACAATATTGACGATAAGCTTCGTTTTGTGGATGTGCCAGGTTACGGTTATGCCCGTGTGTCTAAAAAAGAACGTGCCAAATGGGGCAAAATGATTGAGGAGTACCTTGTGACTCGAGATAATCTTCGTGTCGTTGTTAGCTTGGTTGACCTCCGACATGAACCAACTCAAGACGATATCCAAATGTATGAATTTCTCAAGTATTATGAAATTCCGGTCATCGTTGTAGCGACTAAGGCTGACAAGATTCCTCGCGGAAAATGGAACAAGCACGAATCAATTATTAAGAAAAAACTCAATTTCGATAAAAATGACCATTTCATCGTCTTTTCATCTGTCACACGTGACGGTTATGATGAAGCATGGGATACGATTTTAGCAGAATTATAAAAAGAGCTCGGAGAGATCCGAGTTTTTTTCTTGCGATAGTTTTTGTCTATCTCTTTGATAGTTTCCACCTATTATCCAAGGGGATGATATTGTGATAAGCTTGTTTTATTACATCTATTGGAGGAATCTATGGAAAATCATAATTATGAAAATGAAGGTCAGTTTCAACGGAAGATGACCTCACGCCACCTCTTTATGCTCTCGCTAGGTGGTGTCATTGGTACCGGTCTCTTTCTTAGCTCAGGCTATACGATTGCACAAGCAGGCCCTCTTGGTGCGATACTATCTTATCTTGTGGGGGCTATCGTTGTTTACTTAGTCATGCTTTCATTAGGTGAGCTAGCTGTTGCTATGCCAGTAACGGGATCCTTTCACACCTATGCCACAAAGTTTATCAGTCCTGGAACAGGTTTTACTGTAGCCTGGCTTTATTGGATTTGTTGGACGGTTGCCTTGGGGACAGAATTCCTAGGTGCGGCCATGCTGATGCAACGCTGGTTTCCCTCAGTTCCGGCTTGGATGTTTGCAGCCTTCTTTGCCTTAGTGATTTTTGGGATTAATGCTTTGAGCGTAAGATCTTTTGCGGAAGCGGAATCTTTCTTCTCGTCAATAAAAGTCATTGCTATCCTGGTTTTCATCATCCTAGGTCTGGGGGCTATGTTTGGTTTGGTCAGCTTTGATGGTCATCGTGAAGCTATTATGTTCAAGCATTTGACGGCTAATGGTCTCTTTCCAAATGGTGGTCTTGCCATTGTGTCAGTCATGTTGGCGGTTAACTACGCCTTTTCGGGAACAGAGTTAATCGGTATCGCAGCTGGTGAGACAGATAATCCTAAAGAGGCTGTTCCCCGTGCTATTAAAACGACCATTGGACGCTTGGTTATCTTCTTTGTCTTGACCATTGTGGTATTGGCTTCGCTTCTTCCCATGAAAGAAGCAGGGGTATCTTCAGCGCCTTTCGTTGATGTTTTTGACAAGATGGGGATTCCATTTGCGGCAGACATTATGAACTTTGTTATCCTGACAGCTATTCTTTCTGCTGGGAATTCGGGACTCTACGCTTCAAGCCGTATGCTTTGGTCTTTGGCCAATGAGGGAATGCTCAATAAAAAGCTAGTGAAAATTAATAAACATGGAGTTCCAATGACAGCCCTTTTGATTTCCATGGCAGGAGCAGTTTTATCGCTCTTTTCAAGTATCTATGCAGCAGATACAGTTTACCTAGCTTTGGTATCAATCGCTGGTTTTGCAGTTGTTGTTGTCTGGCTCTCCATTCCTTTGGCACAAATCAACTTCCGTAAACAGTGGAATTTAGAACATTCTGATGATGAGTTGGATTACAAGACACCGTTTAATCCAATCCTACCTTATATCACAATCGTTCTGTTGGCTATTTCTGTGCTTGGGATTGCTTGGGATAGTTCACAACGTGCGGGACTCTATTTCGGTATTCCTTTCATGATTTTCTGTTACCTTTATCACTACCTGCGCTTTAAAAAATGGTAAGGAGGCCTTTTATGGCAACATTTAAAAATTATTTGGAAAATGATTCTCCCCTCATTCTTCATGGGGCTCTAGGAACAGAGATGGAAGCCTTGGGATATGATATTTCAGGAAAGCTCTGGTCAGCTAAGTACCTTCTTGAGAAGCCAGAAGTTATCCAAGAAATTCACGAAACCTATGTAGCTGCCGGGGCTGACTTGATTACCACGTCATCTTATCAGGCGACCTTACCTGGCTTGGTAGAGGCAGGACTTACTGAGAAAGCAGCGGTGCAGATTATTGCCCTAACGGTTCAGCTAGCAAAGGCTGCATGTGATAAGGTATGGGCAGCATTAGATGAGACTGAGAAAGCAAAACGACCATATCCTTTGATTTCTGGAGATGTCGGTCCGTACGCAGCCTATTTGGCTAATGGTTCTGAGTATAGTGGTGATTATGGTCAAATTACTATCAAGGAGCTTAAGGATTTTCATCGCCCTAGGATTCAAATTCTCCTAGATCAGGGTGTGGATTTGTTGGCTTTGGAAACCATCCCAAATCGTTTGGAAGCACAAGCCTTGATTGAACTTCTAGCTGAGGAGTTTCCAGAAGCAGAAGCTTATATGAGTTTTACAGTCCAAGAACCAGGCACTATCAGTGATGGGACTTCTCTAGATGAGATTGCCCAGCTTGTTGGCCAGTCAGACCAAATCTTGGCTCTAGGAATCAACTGTAGTTCGCCTCTGCTCTATAATCAGGCTCTTGCTATTCTTAAAAATGCTGGAAAAGCCCTCATTACTTACCCCAACTCAGGTGAGGTTTATGATGGTAGTACGCAGACTTGGAAACCTAAGGATAAGGATGCTCTAACCTTAGTTGAACATAGTAAAGATTGGCATGCTCAGTTTGGAGTTAAGATTTTAGGTGGCTGCTGCCGCACACGTCCAAATGACATTAAAGCCTTATATACAGAGTTTAGAACCTAGTCAAATTTCTAATTATTTGTTATAATAGGAGACTGTAAGGCTATGAGCTCTACACATTATTAGTAGAAAATGAAGCCAGCGTTAAGCTGGTTTTTAAAATGAAGAGGAAAATATGACCTACGAACAAGAATTTCTAAAAGACTTCGAAGCCTGGGTTGTTACCCAAGTTAAAGTAAACGAAACGGCCTTGGCCGCTAGCAAGAAAATCTGGGAAGAAGACGGCGATGAACGTGCACGTGATGCAAGTTACCGCTATGAAGCTAAATTGGATGCTTACAATTTCCTAATTGGTAAGTTTGCCAACTATCGTGCTGGCAAAGGTTTCCATGATATGCCAGATGGCTTGTTCGGGGAACGTCACTATTAATAAAGAATGAAAAAGAAAATGGCGATACTACTTTATAGAAAGGTATCGTCTATCAAAATAGGAGAAAACTAAATATGGCTAAAGTAAAAAATAAAAAGAAAGCTTTTAAACACCGTTTGAAAAAACAAGGACTTTTCAATAATGTTAAAGCCCCTGTTCCACCCGTTGCGCCTGTTCCACCAGTGCCACCAGTAGCACCACAACCTGTTGCTGAAACTAAGACAGCTGCCAAGGAAGAAGTAGCAGCCAAAGACCTTAGTCTTGAAGCTTTCGCAGAACTTCCAGAAGTTGAAGGCCTTCGTTCAAACCTTGTAGAGACCCTCTATAATGAAGGTTTGACATCAGTAGCGGCTTTTGCGACTGTGACTGAAGAAG
>ERZ773115.1673-NODE-1673-length-19608-cov-3.173324_pt1 | contig 19608 bp, 19 predicted proteins | sample MGYA00511116_ERZ773115 | MGnify/ENA primary metagenome ERZ773115 (study PRJEB29015, sample SAMEA2737869) | human gut metagenome | biome: human gut; feature: human-associated habitat; material: faeces | place: China | collected 2012 ... | reverse complement strand
CTTCATCCAGGAATACATATTGAAAGCCCTGCGATTCCAGAACCTTTAAGTCGGTATTTAAGGTGGCAAGCGTATCCTGAGCAGTGATTTGGATGAATGCAGACTTCATCAAGGCTGTATCATTCATTTCGGCGAGGGCTTGCCGAATCATAGTTGTTTTCCCGGTTCTGCGCAAACCATAGAGAATAAAAACTTTGTCCTGTGCTTCACCGTATAGAAAATTATGCAGCTGTTGAAAGCACTCTCGTTTTTTGTATCGTTTGACAGAAGCAGAGAATGTGCGCAGAGCGGTACCAATGCGGACATTTGTGGTAAAAGTAGCAACATGAGTCGGTGCTGTCTTCGGCAACATCTTTTTCAGTGCCTTCAGCTCCTGCTCTAACTCTTTTCGCTGCTCAATCTGTGTGCGAAAAGAATCTAACGCTTCAGCGGGGATGTACTTTTCATGGCGCTTCTTATTTTCTGTCCAGCGATGATAATAATATTCGCGCCCGGTTACAGTTTTCTTTACAATCGAACCGGGAGGAAGCATGGCGATTTTTTGCGACAACTCGTTCATGTGAACCTGCAATTCGCTCTGTTCCATAAGGTGCCTCCTATTCTGTTGAAATAGCGTCTATAAGTATTATACCCCCTTATACCCTTTCAAATAAGGGTATAAGGGGGTATAATGAAAAAATCTTTTGACCGGAGAAAAATTGCCATACCTCACATGCGAAGCATAGATGGAAAATCGGGCCTTAAAGATTTCGAAGGTATTCTTCAACGTTTTGGTATTGGATGCCGTTCAGAAGCTGGTCTTCACCACGGTAGAGAACAAATTTTCCGGTGATGGGACCATAGCGATGTTCCGTCTGGGCACATTTCTCCGAGTCGATCAAATGGCGATATTGGAAGGGGATGATCTCCTTGCTGTGCTTGATCTCAAAAATCTGGCAGGAACCAGCGGCAGGATCGAACACCACCATATCAAATTCACCAATAGGAAACTGAAGTACAAAAACTTCCTTTCCGGGGTTTGCTGTCTTGGTTTCCAAAAGAACAATATCTTCCAGCATTCGTTCCTTGATCTCAGTGAGAATACGCTCTTGTACGGCAGTACGTTCCGGCAGGGAAAGGGCACTGAAGGTTTCATCCAGAAGAAGACTGTGGATCAGTGCGGATGCCTGAGCGTAACGGAGACCGGGTTGTGCGATGATGGTTCGAGTGGACTTTGTATTTACCTTTGGAAGATGACGGATATCAATATCCCGTGTAAGATCCAATAGGTCCAGATATTCTTTGATTTCTGCAGCATGGTCTTCATCTAAAACCACAGTTTGTTCTGATTTGTTGAGAATTTCCAGAAGATCTCGTAAACGGTCTGTTACAGCAGAAAGATCAATGTGGTCGAGGATGTCTATAGGATTGCTGCGGTCCCGGCGAAAGTTGTTTGCGGAAACACCGAGGTCATGAGATTTGAAATCCTGTGTTAATACCTCCAGCGTAAAGCGGTGATTGATATCTTCGACAACGCGATTGATGGCACTGGTTAACTCATTTTTATCGTATAGGTCGCGTAAATTCCGGAAATGGTCTTCATATTGATAGTAGCGCAAAGAGTGTTGAATGTTATGCGCGATGGCTGTGTCTACATATTTATCGGCGCGTTCTTTGCTGGCAAATGTGGAGCTCTCATTATAATGAACACCGCCAAGGCTCATTGTACCGCCATAACGGATGTATTCATCAATGCCGTGAATCCCCAGAACGGATTCAAATTCGCGGTAGGGAATAAAGGTAGTGTGCAGAAGAATACAACGGTCATAAAGCTGTTCGTCCTCGGTAAAGAGGAAGCCCAGTGAGTCCGTGCCGGAAAGCACGATCTTCATGCCGCAGGCTGCAAACACGTCAGAAAACAGTGCGGCCCCCTCGATGAAATCCTCCATCAGCGTCACCTCGTCGAGGAACACATAGCGAAAGCCCTGCGCTTCCAATGCCTTGAGGTCACGGTTCACATTTGCCAGCGTATCCTTTGCTGTGATCTGAATGAACGCCGCTTTCGCCAGTTCTGCATCGCTCATCTGCGCAAAAATCTGGCGAATCATGGTAGTTTTCCCCGTCCGGCGCAGGCCATAGAGGATGAACACCTTGTCCTGCGGCGCACCGTAGACAAAGTCGTGCAGCTGTCGGAAGCACTCGCGCTTGCGATAGCCGCGAACAGACGCCGCAAAGGAACGCAGCGCCTCGCCGGTACGGACATTGGTGGTAAATGCGGAAAGATTCGTAGATTTCTCCTTGGGCAACTGCCTTTTCAGCGCTTTCAGCTCCTGCTCCAGCGCCTTCCGCTGCTCGATCTGCGCACGGAAGCTCTCCAGTTCATCCGCAGGAATATACTTCTCTCGCCGCTTTTTGTTCTCCGTCCAACGGTGATAGAAATAGTCCTTGCCGTTGACGGTTTTCTTCGTGACAGAGCCAGCGGGTAAAGCAGAAATCTGCTGTTCCAGCTCCGCCGCCCGCGCTTGCATTTCGGATAAGTTCATAGCGCACCTCCTGTGAGATACTATTCTATGCAGAATTATACCCCATTACGCCCGTGAAATCAAGGGTATAGTGGGGTATAATAAATTCACGTTACTCTTGGCAAAACTCGCGGTACATAATTTCAGCCAAAGCACTTTTCAGCGCAGCATATTTCCTAGGATCACTGAACAGGACTTTGAAAGCCTGACTGCTCTCCTTATAGGCATCCATCGCTGTTTTATCATAAGCCTTAGAAAATACACTGTTCACAAAAATTTGCTCTCCATCTTGCTGAGCAGACTTTCGCAATACATCATCATGGGACATCTTGCCCATAAGGATTTCTGCGAGTAGCTTGTCGCCTTCTGTAATTTCTCCTGCGTAGTGCTCATTAAATCTTTCGATCACTTCCTCAAGTTGACTTTTACTCTCCTGTTTAACAGCCCCCTTTTTCATAGTTGGGGGTTCATATTGGCTAACCCCGTCTTTCTCTAAAGAAATAGAGCCCGCAAAAGTTTCCTCCAGTTTGTAGTACTCCAATGCAACTTTGTTTTCCAGATTCCACGCTTCTTTTTCATCGCTAGGCAGGAGGCGAGAGAGATAGCTGCAAAAAACGTATTCTTTATGCAAGTCTTTATCAAACATTCGGACGATCTGGGCTATATAATTATACCACTTTACAAAGCTACGTATCTGCCGACGGAATTCATACCGCTGCTGCTGATTCAAATTTCTATTATAGCGCTCCGCAACCGGCAATAAAGCATTTGTGATCTTCCCCTGCAAGGCCACATTATTCTTGTTGTTTTCAGGGGAAAGATAGATCGAGGTGACAATGTTAATATCCTCATCGGTGTAAAGCTTGTACTCCCGCAATTTTTTCTGTGTGGTATAAATCAAATCGACATTGATTTCAGATTCCAGGCTGGTCTCTGTATAGAACGCTTGGAAAGCCTCCTGAATATCCTCCGCAGTGTTCACAAAATCAAGCACATAGGTATCAATTTTGCCGGGGCAAATCCGGTTTAAGCGGCTAATTGTCTGTACCGCTTTCACATCACGCAGCTTTTTATCAATAATCATGGTATGCAGAAGAGGCTCGTCAAAACCCGTCTGATATTTTTCCGCAACGATCAAGACATCTCCCTGTTCATGGAAAACATCCTTTGTCTGACTTTCAGTTACTCGGTTTCCATCTGTATCCTTATTCATCATACTTTCCGTGTATTCGGAGTCCGGAATATCCGGGTCTGTAACACTACCCGAGAACGCAATCATCACCTGAAGGCTATCATAGCCTTGCTGACAAATGTATCGTTGAACCTCATGGAAATAGCGAACAGCAGCAAGCCGTGAGGCTGTCACCACCATCATTTTCCCCTTGCCGCCAATCGCTTTGCTGGTTACCTCGCGAAAGGTCTCTACGATAATAGCAGCTTTTTGTGCAATATTGTATGGATGCAGTTCTGCATACCGCCGAATCAATTTCATCGCCTGGGATGCGGGTACCTCCGGATTGTCTGGTATGTTTTTTACTACTTTGTAGCAAGTCTTGTAGGTAGTGTAGTTTGCAAGCACATCCATGATAAAGCCTTCTTCAATGGCCTGCCGCATACTGTACACGTGGAAAGAATGGAATGTACCGTCTGGCCACTCTTCACCGAAAATTTCTAGTGTCTTATCCTTAGGCGTGGCTGTAAAGGCATAAAAGCTGAGGTTACTGTGTTTTCCCGCAGAAATCAATTCTTGCAGAAATTTTTCATTGGAAGTAGCGATTTCCTCTTCTGCCTTTTCCTCTAGTTCGGCGTATTCCGCCAAAGCATCTGATGTATCTGCCAAAGCCATTTTCAATTTCATCGCACTCTGGCCGGTCTGGCTGCTGTGGGCCTCATCCACAATGATCGCAAAAGCCTTGCCCGTTGTATCACCCACAAGGTCATAAATGACAGGGAATTTTTGAAGCGTCGTGACGATAATCCGTTTTCCATCATTGACAGCCTTCAGCAAATCTTTGGCGCTCTTCTTTTCATCAATCAGTACCACGCTGCCCAGCGTATGGTCGAAGCTATCGATAGTATCTTGTAACTGACTATCCAGCACTTTCCGGTCTGTAACAATAATGACCGAGTTATAGATTGCTCTGTTTTCGTCATTGTGCAGACTAGCCAAACGATACGCAGTCCATGCAATGCTGTTTGATTTTCCGGACCCAGCGCTGTGTTGAATCAAATAATTATGTCCGGGACCATGGTCTTTTGTGTGATGAACCAGTTTACGGACAACGTCCAGCTGATGATATCGTGGGAAAATGACCTTTTCGGTGGTATCTGTGCGAACCTTGCCATCAGGCAAAATCGTTTTCTTAACCTCCTTTTGATAACTGATAAACTTTTGCAGGATGTCAAGAAAACTGTCCTTTTGGAGCACTGATTCCCATAAATAGTCTGTCACATAGCCACCAGTTAGGTTCTGCGGATTTCCTGCTCCACCATCTACGCCAGGGCCATTGCTTCCTTGATTAAATGGAAGAAAATATGTTTTGGAACCCAGTAGCCTAGTACTCATGGCCACTTGATACAAGTCCACCGCAAAGTATGTAAGGATTCTGCGATTGAACTGGAACGCCTCCTCGCGAGGATCACGGTCCATCATCCACTGGGTGATGGCGTCGTCTATGGTTTGCCCGGTAAGTTGGTCTTTCAATTCAATGGCGACTAGTGGAATTCCGTTGACAGCCAACATCATATCCACACTGTTATTATTGCGTGGGCTGTAATGCCACTGGCGGATACACTGGCAGATGTTTTCCTTGTAACGTGTTAACGCCAGTTGATTCAACTCAGTCTCCGGCTTAAAATAAACGACTTTAAACTCCTGACCACGATGTTTAAATCCATGGCGCAGGACATTCACTAGACCTTCCATATCAACCGCATTTTGAAAAGCTTTATAAAACTTCTTCTGGGGATCGCTCTTGCAGCGCTTCTCAAACAATGCCCATTGTACTGGCTGAGTATTCTTGACAAAAGTACACAGTGTTTCGATATCTAGGGCATAGTTTTCCGCGAAAGCCCCTGTACTATCGTATTGAAACCCAGTTTTATACCCCGCATCGGTTGCTTTTTGCCAGCCGCCTTTGGGTGAAACAAAAAAGGATTCTATATCCAGTTCAAACTGCTTTTCATTATCTGCCATAGTTATACCTCATCCAGTTTGCTTTCGGTTAAGTATGCATCCAATCGCTGCTTGCTTTCAACAACAGCCTGAAGCATTTTAAAATGCAGATTTACAAAATGAATATACGCTGCTGTTGCCTCTAATAAAGGAGCATTTCTCTTTTCGGGGAGTGGTTGTCCTATCTGTATTCCAATTCTGTAGTTATCGCAAGAATCTACGGTCTGATAGAATGCCTTTTCCGATAGATGAACATATCCGCTGGCGTTGTCGTATACTGCAGGAAAGATGGGGTCTATTTTTGCCATCTGATCTTTTAGGTAGCCATCGAACATTTTATTGCCGTTTGTATCTTTTAGGTTTTTGATGGGAGTCCCATCAAGAATGCACTGAATAGCCGCTTTGCGATCTTCGGCAATAAATGCTGCATAAGTCCGCATGCAATTGTCCATCTGCATGCGGAGAAAAATGCCTACACAAGTCAAGTTCCGATCTTTAAGCATGGGAATGAGGCCGTCAATCAAGCGAATGCATCTGTCAACAGATGCGCAGAAAAACAAATCGTCCGTGCACAGAGTTTCGCCAATAATTCCTGCCGCTATCGACACAGCTTCCTTTCGCAGTTTACGCAATTGTTTAATATAAGTATCAAGCTCGATAGTGTATTTTTCGTTCGTCATCAGAATACCCGCTTCTTTCCAGTGACAACTTCATAAACGAGGGATTTCTTGTAGGCTTCCAAATTCGCAATAAGGGATTCTTTTTCATCAATTAAAGCATCAAGTACAGAGCACTTTCTATCCAGAAATTTAACAATATTCGACAATGTCCCTTTGTACTTCTGGAGGCGGCAATAGAAGACGCGCATTTTCAAATTGCCCTTGGGATATATTTTGCATAGAGCTACTTGTACCAGAGGACAAAGACGAATAATAATTTCTTATGTAGTTTGAAGAGAGATAATACCATATATATTTAACTACAACCGAATTCAAAAAATGAACTTGCCAAAGTCTATCAGGGAGAAACAAATTAGGATAATCCTGTTCTACATATCCACATGCACCAACCAATTCCGGTGTGTTCATGCGGCTTACTATAATGGTATTTGCCCTTACCGGACACGAAACGCGACCTAATTCATCAAGATTTACTTCTTTATTTTCTTCTGGCCTAAAACTATATTTACTGACCGAACTTGTTTTTAACACCCCAATCTTTCCTTCTCCTGCTGCCGATTGTGAGGCGTTAACACTTACACCGCTTTCAATAAATGCGATCACATATTTTAGTTTCAAGACATCCCAGCTATTGGGGATGTCGCCGATCCACTCAACACCAGAGTCTTTCATTTCCGCATTTGGATCAAGTCCTTTAGTTACTGCCTCGTAGATAATGGAGGCTTTCCACTGCTTATATTCGTCAATACTTGCCTTGACTTCATTGATGATGGAGTCGATATATGCAACCTTTCCATCCAAGTAAGAAGCAATCACATACTGTTCATTAAAAGGAGGAACAGGAAGTCTAAAATTCAAAAACATATTCGCAGGTAAACGCCATCGACCAAACCCGGATACACCTTGCCCTATTCCGTAAAACACCTTATTAGAATAGCAATATTGGAAGATAAATTTATAGTATTCTGGGCAATAGTGCGCCACATCCCGAACAGTAAAGACTCGGTAGTCTGGACTGGTTACACCTTCATATCGAGAGATATCTACCCATCCGGTCAAAAGATCCATGTGGTTCATCGCAAAATCACCCGGATACACTAGCTGATAGTTAGAATAATCCTGTGCGTACTGACCTTGTGCAGACATATTTTTGGGTTTGATTCCAGACTGCGTAATAGAAAGAACGGTATAGCCTTCTTTACCAGCAATGCGTTTCTGAATTTCAAAAATGTACTTTAACGGACATGATTTCCAGTCTTCAGGAATCACTCCCATCCAAGTTAATTCATTCCCCATAATTACGCCTCCCCAGAAAACAGTGTGTGCAGTTTTGCCATCAAACTTTGCTCACGATCTGCAATCCGTTTGGCAATATCAGCACTTGCCTCAAGCTCCTTATACTCGTAGAAAGTTCGAGTGAGAGGAATTTCATAGCCAATCTTCGATTTACTTTCGTCCACCCAGGCATCTGGATTGTAGGGCAGTACCTCGCGGGAAATATACTCGTCCACTTCCTCAGTCAGCGAAATATTTTCGGTGTCGCGTTTGGAAGTATTCGCCACCTTTTTTCCGCGCTTTAAAACAAGGGTACCATCCTCGTTATAAATTGGGGTTTCTACAACTACTTTGCGATAACCCAAGGAAATGCCATTCAGGACCTTGCTCTTGCAGATAATTGACTTCCCGTCTTCTTCTGTGCCCTCATAGGTTTTGCTGCGGTTTTCTCCATATGCTTGAACGATCATAGCTCGACAGCGCTCCGCAATATCCACCCGCTTATTGCCGATGGGTTTCCGACGGGACTGGCAGCACTTACTGGCGTCAATCAGCTGGACTTTGCCTTTTCGATTCTCCGGCTTGTCCTTGTTAATAATCCAGATATAAGTAGCGATGCCGGTATTATAGAAGGAATCGTTGGGAAGCTGCACAATGGCATCCAGCCAGTCATTTTCAATCAGATAGCGGCGAATTTCGCTCTGACCGCTCCCAGCATCGCCAGTGAATAGAGACGAACCGTTCTGAATGATGGCCATTCGACCAGTATCTTTCAGCTTTTTAACACCGTTCATCAGAAACAGCATCTGTCCGTCACTCTTACTGGGAAGACCAGGGGCAAAACGACCTGCCTCGCCCTTTTTGTGCTCGGCCTCCACTGCGGTGGCTTCACGCTTCCAGTCGATACCAAAGGGAGGATTGGAAATCACGAAGTCAAACTGATAGCCAGTAAATTTATCATCGGACAAGGTGTCTCCAAACTGCATATTATCTGGGTCACCGCCGTGAATCATTGTGTCCGCTGCGGCAATACCCATGGTAAAGGGATTGATTTCCTGCCCGAACGTCTGCACGCTAGCCTTGCTGTCCAACTGTTTCAATCGTTCTTCCATACAGGTCAGCATCTGACTGGTCCCCATGGTCATGTCATAAACCGTGCAATGAATGCCGTCAACTTCCTTTACGATGTCGTTATTTGTCAGCAACAAATCACACATCAAGTAAATGATATCCCGGCTGGTAAAATGAGCCCCTGCCTCTTCGTTGTAGGACTCAGAGAACCACTGTACCAGTTTTTCAAAAATATAGCCCATATCCACCGTTGAAATGTGTTTTGGGCTCATATCTAGATCTTTTGCGGAAAAATCTACAATGACTTGATAGAGTACCCCTGCCTCCGCCATACGATCTATCTGCGCATGAAAATTCATGCGTGAGAGAATTTGCTGCACATTATCGGAAAAGCCTGCAAGATAATCTCGAAAATTGTCTTCAATATTCTCTGGGTCAGTGATAAGTCTGCTAAAGGTGAATTTGCTGGTGTTATAAAACTGGTAGCCAGCAGCTTCTTTCAAAAAGCCAACTTTCAGCTCTCCAAAGCTCTCGTACTGCTTATTTGCTTCCAACACTGCATCATGTGTCGGAAGGAGGCAGTCGTGAAAGCGTTTGATTACACACATAGGCAAAATCACTAGGCCATATTCATGAGGTTTAAAGGCCCCAAAAAGGGAGTTGGCGGCATTCCAGATCAGCTTCGCGTTTTCCTGTGCGCGCCGACCGACTTCATTAATTTTCTGTTCACTGGGGCTCATCATTCATTTCCTCCATTGTTGTATACTCGCTGATCAAAAACGGCAAGGACATCGTCAAGTGGCACACCGCTCCAGTGTTCTAAGTCTGAATCGACACTGTATAAAATCCTTGCCTTCAAAATTTCATCTGAAAAGGTGCGCATACCGGAAATTACACCTTCTAATCTGGATGTAAGGGCATACAGTCGTTCCGGCACGAGATCCCTGTGCTCTACATGAGCAGCTATCTGCTGCTTATATGCCTGCAATTGAAAATTTGTAGCGGACATTGCCTCCTGAAATTCTCGATCTGTGGAATCCAACCATTCTTCCAGCTCATGATATACCCACATCTCGTCGCGACGAGTAATGATTTTTCGCAGACGATTGAAATCTTCATAAGCCGTTTTGATGCTAGGTCGCGTATCAAATAGCCGCTGCAAATCGCTTACCCGATAGCCAAGTTCTCCTTCTGGCATCAAAATCAGGGTATCCTTATCTTTCACTGGGCTCCACTTTAACTTTTCATGGGCAAATTCTGCAAAATCGGCATATACAAGGGAAAACCAATACTCCACTGGGATGATATGCAAGGCATTTGGTAAATAACCTCGTATTGCGTCAACAATAATGGGGTCACAGTCCGAAAGAACTGTCTGTATATTGGAAATTCCATCCTTCAAAAGCACCGCTGCAATATCAGCAGAACTGACACCATAAATAATGTCATACACCCGGATACCATCATCAAGATTAAGAAATACTGTATACTGATCCATGTCCGTTTTTCCAGACAGAATCGCCAATTCAGAAGGAAGTGTTGTCGTCTTGCGGCAAGCTTCCTTTTTTCGTACCCAGCGATTGAATATCTGCCCAACAGCCTGCCTGGTGATTGATCCAGATAGTTGGTTTGCAATCTGCGCATAGCTGGCTCCCATGAGTACACGCTGTGAAATTTCATTTTCCAAGCGGATTGTCACATTATCTCTTCTGGATGCAAAACACACTGGCTTGGAAAATACATGTCGACAGCCTTTATTGAGACACCTGTATTTATAAAACTCGTATTCCAGTTGGATCACTTTTTCCTTCTGCCCATCAGAAACCAGATCCCAATATGTTTTAGAAAACAAGTCCTGCGTTTTTATCGCATCACTTCCACAGCGGGGGCAACGCTCAATTTCCGGATCAAGCAACCAAGCATTGTAATAGGTTTCGCTACCCTTGTCCTTTTGAACGAAGAGTTCGTCATGACCTAGCAATTCCGTCCGACCTTCATCTTCTCGCCTAAAAACACGTTTGGCCATGATACACCTCTTCTCACAATGACCTCACCATAACTATACCATACAAGCAATGCAATTACCATCAATCGCTTTACAAAAGAGCATTTTATATTTATGTATACCACCAGTTACTTTACTTGATACTCTATCTAAATATTCCATTATTGTGTATACTGTCATCATCCAAAGGCCCCGCTATTCCCTGTCTTCCTCTGAAGCCGGCCAGATGGAGGCTTGTCGAATAATGGAGGGTAATAACTGATAATAAAGGAGTATTTTATGGTAGTAACTTTTTTGAGCGCAAACGGCTATAGTGATCCTAGTAAAAATAATGGCGACTGTATCCTAGTGGACAACGGTTCAGAACTCGTCATCTATGATTGTGGATGCGAAGAACACGCCCGCAGAGTTGTTGAGTACATGGACGAACATGCTTATTCCAAGGCAAAGCTCGTGCTCTCCCACAACGACGCGGATCATTTTGACGGAATCCCTTATCTCATTGAGCAAGGGATCATATCCGAGGTTTATACGCTTCTTTTACTAAAGTACAAGGACGAACTTCTAGAACGAGTCAACGACAAACGCCGCACACGAGATTCTATCGCCCGACGGATTGCCGAAATATATGACAATATCTATTCTCTCTCCGAGCAGGTCGTCCTAAAAGACATTTTTACGGACACCTCGGTAGCTGACGGAATCACAATTCCTGGGCCAGACAGGGAGTACTCCCTTGATGCCGTCGCCAAAAGAATTGATAGCAGGGAAAGTGACGACATTGACAAGGAAACCATTGTAAACGCAGTTAGTACTCAACTTTCCGTAGATTTTGGTTTTGGTAGGTGTTTGCTTCTTACCGGTGACAGTAGCTTTGCAGCAATCGAGGACTCAGTAAAAGCCCACTCCGCCATCCAGCTTCCTCACCATGGAAAGCTGGATCAGGCTGAGCAAATCTTCGAATACAAAGACAACAATACCATTTACTTTGTCTCCGACAATACTGGATCCACAAACGGGGGGTCTAAAAAATTGAAAACTGCACATCCTCGAGGACGCGCAATTTTCTATACGCTGGATGGAGATCAGACTTGCACCTCATCTTCTTTCCGGATCACACAGCCTACCCGATCTTATTTTTATGGGTTTTGATTATGAGATATCTACTACATCAAAGCCAGCTCAACGAGCTAACCGGACGCCAATCATACCTGTATGATATCTTCCAGATGTACTTCCTTCCGGGAAAACCGGAAGGAAGCTACATTCCTTTGATTCCCTTGGGGGCCAAAGGACCAGATGTACTTTTTATAACAGGACATACACATCAGGTTCGGGATTATCTGGGCAGCTATATTAAGCAGATTCAGGAGCACTGCATTGTTATTACCAGCTGTATGGGGCGTTCTTTTAAGAAATTTGCAGTAAAAAAAGAAGTCTATGTGCCCGATATACACCAGGATTACTGCCTGCTTCGGGACGGCACCCCCTATGGCTTTGAATTTGATATTTCTGATGCTGAACTTAATTTCTATAACGCACCTGGAGGTATAAAAGAACGCATCCTATCAGCTTACGATCGTCTTTAATAAGGAAGGAGTCCACATGAAGTTAGAGTTACTTGACACCTATCATATTCGCGTTCGCTTGAGTGCTAGCATTATCGTCTTAGCTCCAGTGGCCATTACAATCTTTCTTTGTTTTCAAGAAATAGCCACTGTCGCCTCCTCGTCTATCCTTATTGCCGTTCTTCTATCGTTTACGAACTATCTTCCAATTGTGCAAAGGCAGATTTACCAAAAGAAGCTTCCGTTCAAAAATTATGCAGCACAATTCCTCATGCCAAATGATGAAACTGTCAGTTCAACCTCCAAAAAACGGTACTATAAAAAACTTGCAGAGATTGACCAAACATTTGCTGAGTTTCAAAATCCTAATACCAGCAAAAGCTTTTATCAGTGCTGTGAGAGTGCCGTTCGATATTTGAGGGAAAAAACTAGAGCCACCCCTCTGGTTATGGAGGAAAACATTAACTACGGCTTTTATAGGACCCTCTACTCCAGTAAGGCAATTGGAATTTCACTTTGCATAGTGTTTGGATGCCTTGCTGTGGCATATTCGTTGCTTTGCTTTAAATCGGTATCTCTAGTACCTGTCAGCAACTACGTTGCATTCTCAGCGAACATAGTACTACTTGCATTCTGGATTTTTGGCGTAAACCAAAGCAGCTTAGAAAGCACTGCAAAACAGTACGCGAAGGCGCTTCTGTCAACAATTGACTTGCTATAAACGTATTTTCTCCACAGGGGAGTATATTTCCGTTCTTAACTTCTCCTCTATTTTTGTTGCGTTCTGTTCGCCATAGACGTTTCTAAAAAAGTGAGCAGGCTCTCTACAAGCTCATCTGGTAATGGACGCAGCCCATCGGCATAATGGATTTATCTATATATTCAATCTCTTTCCACAACGAATTGGTCAGGCTCATCGCCTGACCCAACATTTGTTTATTGTAGAACCTGTTTAGCCCCTACGTCTGCGGCAGAACGATTTTCTTCACCTGATAATTTCCCCCGTCAATCGTCAAAACCGCAAAGCTGATCTCCTGCCCGAACCGCCGCTTTCCGCAGCTGCCGGGGTTGAGCCAGAGCTTCCCATCGATCACCTGCTCAAAATACTTGTGGGAGTGGCCGAAAATAACCATATCCGCATCAAGCGGCAGATTCTGAATTTCCTTCTTGTTATGCACCATGAAGATTTTTAGACTCTCCAAATGCACCGTCAGGTCGTGGGGCAGGTGTTCGGCCCATTCTTTGTCGTTGTTTCCCCGAACCACATAGACCGGCGCAATTCGGCCCAGTTCATCCACAATGCTCTGGTTGTTGATGTCCCCGGCGTGGAGGATGCAGTCGCAGCTGCGTAGAATTTCCAGGACCTCCTGCCGGAGCAGACCGTGGGTGTCTGAAATAACGCCTACTTTCATCATAAGGACGGCTCCTTTCGCTTTTCTTGTTTCAAGGCAGCCGGCGCAAGCATCCGCACCTGCTACCAAACTTTATGGACTTCTGTTACAGCCTCTCTATACCACCGTCTTGTGTTCCAAAAAGCAGCCCCCATCGTGAGAATAGATCACGCCGACTGCCTGCAAATATGCGTAGATCACCGTCGTCCCAACGAACTTCATGCCCCGTTTCTTTAAGTCCTTTGAAATCCGGTCTGAAAGCTCCGAATGTGTCAGCCCACTTTCGTAGACCACTTTTCCTTCAGTCCAGTGCCAGAGGTACCCGGAAAAACTGCCATATTCCCCCTGTATTTCACGAAACGCCCGGGCATTGGTAACGGCCGCCTGTATTTTCAGCCGATTCCGGATGATTCCGGGGTCATGAACCAGGGCTTCCAGCTTGTCCTCCCCGTATGCGCAGACTGCCTCCAGGTCAAACCCGTCGAACGCTTCCCGAAACGCCTCCCGCTTATTCAGAACACACTCCCAGGACAGCCCGGCCTGAAAACATTCCAGAATCAGCATTTCAAACAGCTTCCCATCATCATGGACAGGAACGCCCCATTCTTCATCATGGTAACGGATGTACCGTTCATTTTTGGGGTTTGCCCAGCAGCAGCGTTTCTTTCCGTCTGACCATTCCATCTGTATCTCAGCTCCTTTTCTCTATAACCATGGAACTGTTGCATAGGGTCAACTCAAAATGATTTCTATTGGTTTTTAGAAGCCCTTCTTTTTGCAGCCTGGAAATCTCCGTAGACATTGCCGCACGGTCAATGCAAAGGTAGTCTGCCAGCTGCTGCCGGTCAAAGGGAATATCGAAGGAGAGCGACGAATGCCTGGTGGACTCTGCCGACAGATAAGACAGCAGCTTATCCCTGGTCGTTCGCTTGCCAACATGGGTGATTTTATCGTTAAAAACCAGGATTTTATTGGCCAGCACGCTGACCAGGTTGCGGATCAGCTTCTGGTGGTGTTCGCAGGCCGTCGGGCAGGAGGCCAGCAGCCTCTGGACGTTTAAGAAGATGATTTCACAATCCTCGTCCGCTACCACGCTGATATTCAGAATGGCTCCGGGGCTGGCCGCATAGGGTTCCCCAAAGAAGTCACCGGCGTGGCACTTGGACAGAATGTTCCGATGCCCCCAAAGGTCTTCCTGAATAATGAGAACACCGCCCGACACCACCAGCCCCATGACCTCGGTGACATCTCCCGCTCTGAAAATATAGGAATCCCGTTCTTTGAAAACGGTTGCTGCGTTTACACAATGCAGGATGGACAGGATTTCTTGGTCCGTAAGGCCTTTGAAAAACGGACTGTTTCTGAGAATGGGTAAATATTTTTTCAAAATCATCCCTCCATGTTGGAAATCAAACATACAAGTTGTGTTTATAATACTATAATTCTAACAGAAAAACAAGAAATACTACTGACGGAGGTCAAAAAATGATACGAAAGATTATTCGGATCGACCGGGAACGCTGCAACGGATGCGGTGCCTGTGCCAAGGCCTGCCACGAAGGGGCCATTGAGATCATAAACGGAAAAGCCGAATTGGTGAGAGAACACTTCTGCGACGGGCTGGGCGACTGTCTCCCGGAATGCCCAACAGGTGCCATTTCTTTTGAAGAACGGGAAGCGCCCGCATACGATGAAAAAGCCGTGAAAGAAGCGCAGAAAAACCAGGCAGCACCCAAACACATGGGCTGTCCCGGATCGAAAAGTATGCAGATCCAGCGTCCGGCAGCACCCGGAACCGGCACCCCCGCTCCCAACCCAGCACAGATGTCCGCGCTCCGGAACTGGCCGGTACAAATCAAACTGGCACCTGTCAGCGCACCCTATTTTAACGGCGCAAAGCTTCTGATCGCCGCCGATTGCACCGCCTATGCTTACGCAAGCTTTCACCAGGATTTTATCCGGAACAAGCTGACCCTCATCGGCTGCCCCAAATTGGACCAGGTGGATTACAGCGAAAAACTGACCGCAATCATTCAAGGTAACGACATTCAAAGCGTAACCATTGTAAGGATGGAAGTTCCCTGCTGCGGGGGGCTGGAAATGGCAGCCAAAAATGCACTTCAAAACAGCGGGAAATTCATCCCCTGGCAGGTCGTCACCATCAGTATTGACGGTAAAATCATTGAGTAAAAGGAGCATACAACTATGGAGCAGAAGATGTTTTGTTTTCAGTGTGAGCAGACACTTGGATGTACGGGATGCACAGGAAGTGCCGGTGTCTGTGGGAAAAAGGCAGACACCGCAAAATTGCAGGATGAACTGACAGGTGCGTTGATTGGTCTGGCAAGAGCAGTCGATGGTGCGCAAACCATTTCCAAACGAACCGGACAGATCATCATTGAAGGGCTGTTTACGACAGTTACAAACGTGAGCTTTGACAATGCGGCCATTGAAAAGATGATACAAAAAGTCAGAGCTGAGAAAGAGCGGCTGGTTCCCGATTGCAGCAGCTGTCAGTCCCCCTGCGGTAAGACAGACGAATACGATATGCGGCAGCTGTGGAATGCCGATGAAGATATCCGTTCTTTGAAATCGCTTATTCTGTTCGGGATTCGCGGAATGGCAGCCTATGCTTATCATGCAAGTGTTCTGAATTATGAAGATGCCGAAGTGGACCAGTTTTTCTGCGAAGCCCTATTTAGAATCGGTTATGAAGAAAGCGTCGAACGGCTGCTTCCTACCGTGCTGAAAGTCGGAGAAATCAACTTGAAGTGCATGGCACTTCTGGACAAGGCCAATACACAGACCTATGGGACACCGGAACCGACCGCTGTGACCCTCGCCGTAGAAAAAGGGCCGTTTATTGTTGTGACCGGTCATGATCTGAAGGACCTTCAGCTTTTGCTGGAGCAGACCGAGGGAAAAGGGATCAACATCTACACCCACGGTGAAATGCTCCCGGCCCATGCCTACCCCTTCTTAAAAAAGTTCTCTCACCTGAAAGGACATTTCGGAACCGCATGGCAGAATCAGCAAAAGGAATTTGATCATCTTCCCGCTCCGATCCTCTACACCACAAACTGCCTGATGCCGCCCAAAAACAGCTATGCAGACAGAGTATTTACAACAGAAGTAGTTGCTTTCCCGGGTGCTGTTCATATTGACGAGCAGAAGGATTTCACGCCGGTTATCAAAAAAGCACTGGAACTGGGCGGTTACAAAGAAGACCGGCAATTCTCCGGTATCAATGGCGGCACGAAAGTGACAACCGGTTTTGGTCATGCAGCCATCCTATCCCATGCGGGTATTGTCGTAGAAGCCGTAAAATCCGGGGCCATCCGCCATTTCTTCCTGGTTGCCGGTTGTGACGGTGCGAAACCGGGCCGAAACTATTACACAGAATTCGTAAAACAAGCCCCTTCTGACAGCATCGTCCTCACCCTGGCCTGTGGCAAATTCCGTTTCAACGATCTTGAACTGGGAGAAATCGGCGGTCTGCCCCGGCTGATGGATATGGGACAGTGTAATGATGCCTACGGCGCAATTCAGGTCGCCGTGGCACTTGCGGAGGCTTTTGGATGTTCTGTAAATGAACTTCCGCTCTCCTTCGTTCTGTCCTGGTATGAGCAGAAAGCGGTCTGTATCCTGCTGACCCTACTGCATCTCGGCATTAAAAACATCCGCCTTGGTCCTTCTCTCCCGGCGTTTTTGTCCCCCAATATTCTGAACTTCCTAGTGGAAAACTATGGCATTGCGCCTATTACTACACCGGAAGAAGACATGAACGCCCTTCTGAACCAGAAATAAAGCGAGGATTCCGCCACTCAATTCACTTCCCCACGCATCAATACCTTTCAATTCCACTTTCTCTCCCTGTTCCCCATACAAAGACACAGCCCGGCAGGTATCGAAACCTTGCCGGGCTTGTCCTTTATTCGTTAAGCACCGCATTCCAGAGCTCCACTCCGGCTCTTTCCCCAAGCCTTTGACCTCCGAGGAAGAACGCCATTACTTAGCTCGTGCCGCTCAAGGTGACCTGGAGGCCAGAAGGCTAGGAGGTTACCACCTGAATATTTGAAAAGTGGGATTTTGGGGCCGATATATTTATTGAAAAGTCTTGAAAAATAAGCCGAAAAGATATTGAAAAGTTGGTTCGCAAAGAAAGAGAAGTCCGCTGGCTTGAGGGAGTAGAACGAATAGCGATTGGAAAGTGCAGTGGGAAAAGAATAGGGCGGTTATCGGATAAAAGCCCATCTATGTCATATTGCACAGAAATAAAAAGAACTTCTAGGTGAAAAAGACGAATATTCGTTTCAACTGACGATTTCCGTTGCCTGTCTGGCGCAAAGGTGCTAAGCTAAAAACATAACGAGGAGGTGGCTATTATGACAGAACTGGAAACCATGCAGCGGGCGAAAATGTATCTGGACAAGCTGGCCCAGGGGATCGACCCCATTTCGGGGCAAGAGATCCCCAATGATTCCGTGCTGAACAATGTTCGGTTGGCGAGGTGCTTTTTCTATGTTTCCGGGATATTGGATCAGGTCATTGCCAACGGCGGCAGGGTAATCTCGGGAGAGAAGAATTTCTATATCACTCAAGAGGAGATTTCCCGTTTGCAGCCTTCTCAGGAGGCACTTCGAATTTCCCAGTTTGCAGATCGGATCACGGACGGGGTCCATGATCCGGCCAGGAAGCGGCTGAAGGCGACCACGATCACCAATTGGTTGATAGAAAAAGGCTTCCTGGAAAAGCGGGTGGACGAAGCCGGAAAATCCAAGCGGCTGCCAACGGCGGCAGGAGAGCAGCTGGGCCTGTCTGTCCGGGAGATGCAGGGGAAGGCCGGGCCTTTTCAGGCGGTGTACTATGGGACAAACGCACAGCGGTTTATTCTGGACCATCTGATGGACATCCTGCGGGAAGAACAATAGCGCAATAGACAGGGAGTAGAATATGAGGCTGTTACCGGTACATTCAAATCGGCAAGCAGAAAACCCTTGGTGCGTTGAGTGAAGCGATTTTGGCCGCTTTCGAATTTGACGATGACCATTGCCATGCGTTCTTTATGGATGACCGGTATTGGAGCGATTTTGTCGCCTATTATTCCGACGATATGGATGAGGGCTGCCGGATATCCTATAAAATGCCGCTTGGACGACTCGGACTGAAAAAAGGTGATAAATTTAAGTACTTGTTTGATTTTGGAGATGAATGGCGTTTTCAGTGCAGAGTGATGCAGGAATTGGAGGAGAAAACGAGAAACTCCCGTGTGATCAAATCTGTTGGAGATTCGCCGGCGCAGTACCCGGATTGGGATGACGAGGAGTTGTAGTTATCGGCTGTAAAATTGCATAACAGCGGAATTGCAGAATTTGAAATGGGGGATCTATATGTATCCACAAAATACTTGCCTGGAATCCGACTGGAAGCTGTTTCGAAAGCGCGTCCCCGTCTGGCAGGAACGCTATATGGGAAGGCTGATAGAAGAATATCGGTCGATCATGGAATCGGAGAAGCTGTCCTCGGAGAAATTCTGGGCGCTGGAAAAGCAGATTCGGCAGGATAAAAAATCCCCTGGCGTTATAGTCGATATGCGCAGGAGTACCATGCGGCTTGAGCTCATGCAAATGCTGTTTCAAGGTGTGATCCAGCCCAGCGACTTGGAAGGCTTTAGCCAGGAGCTACGGGATGGCCTGACATTTGTAATGCAGAAATATAGTGGACAAGGCGTGTGAAAGGGAAACGGCCCCGGCAGGCGAATAACGCTTGCCGGGGATTGTGCATTTTTGTGAATTACAGCGAAAAACTCCCGCATTCTTTCCTGCTAACCGCAAACGCAAACAGCGTCTCCTTACAGATAGCGGCAAAACAACTGGTTTGTGTGTACGCCCCAGCATACTGCTGTTGAATCAGCTTTCGTATTATCATAAAACCAAAGCGTG
>ERZ773115.1663-NODE-1663-length-19691-cov-7.488541_pt1 | contig 19691 bp, 15 predicted proteins | sample MGYA00511116_ERZ773115 | MGnify/ENA primary metagenome ERZ773115 (study PRJEB29015, sample SAMEA2737869) | human gut metagenome | biome: human gut; feature: human-associated habitat; material: faeces | place: China | collected 2012 ... | reverse complement strand
TTTGCCGCCGTGCGGGGTATGGTCAGCTATGAGACCATGCGGGAGATCGCAAAGACTTTCGGCGGCGTGGAGCACCGGATCGAACTGATCCGTACCCGGAAGGGCGTCCGGTGGTACAACGATTCCATCGCGTCCAGCCCCAGCCGCACCATCGCAGGCCTGAATTCCTTCCCGGAGCAGGTGATCCTCATCGCCGGCGGCAAGGATAAGGGCATCAGCTACGCCCCCCTCGGCCCTGTGGTGAACGATCACGTCAAGCTGCTGCTGCTGTGCGGCAAAACGGCGGGTGTGATCCGGGAGGCCGTGGAGCAGGCGGAAAATTATCACGGCTTGGAGATCCTCGACGTAGCGGATTACCACGAGGCGGTGGCCATTGCCGACGCCCGCTCCCAGCCGGGGGATGTGGTGATCCTGTCTCCGGCCAGCACCTCCTTTGACCGCTTTGCCAACTTCATGGAGCGGGGCCAGGTGTTCAAGGCTATCGTCAACGAACTGAAATAATGAATAAGCCCTTCCGCATAAGCTGATAAGAGCCGAAAGCGGAGGAGGTGGGGCTGTGGGTCCCGGATTTTTCTACTATCACCGGGGGCCGGATGGCCCCCAGATCCGGCGGGCGCTGCTGCTGTTGGCCATATCCGGGCTGTTGGCATTTGCCCTGTACGCGGGGGCACAGATGCGGCCTCTGCTGGGGAGCCTTGCCACCACGCGGGTATCCAACGCCGTGAACCGCATCGTCTATCAGGCGGTGAACGAGGCCATCGACAGCGGCCAGATCGCCTACGAGCAGTTAGTCAGCTACGAAAAGGACAACGAGGGCCGCATCACCATGGTGCGCAGCAACATGGCGGCCTTTAACCGTCTGCGGTCCCAGATCGCCGACGAAATTCTCCGGCGGCTGTCGGAGGTATCCACCAGCGAGCTGTCCATCCCCGTGGGGACCCTCACCGGCGCCACCCTGCTGGCGGGCCGGGGGCCCTGCGTCCGGGTGCGGATGCAGGCGGTGGGCTCCACCGACGCCAGCCTCCGCAACGCCTTTTCCGCCGCCGGTATCAACCAGACCCGGCACCAGATTCTGCTGAGCGTGGACGTGTACACCAGCATTCTCCTGCCGGGCTTCACCGCCTCCACCAAGGTCAGCAACGAGATCGCCGTGGCAGAGACCGTCATCGTCGGCTCCGTGCCGGAGACGTACACCTACTTCAGCACCACGCCCGATGAGCTGGAGGATACCGCCCGGGACAACATCATGAACAAAGGATAAGTGAAACATGGACTATAAAACCGAGATGAAGGAGCTGCGGGACACCCTCAACTCCCACGGCTACCGCTATTATGTGCTGGACGCCCCCACCATCAGCGACTATGAGTACGACCATATGCTCCGCCGCCTGGAGGACCTGGAGCGGGAGCACCCGGAGGAGGTGACCCCGGACTCCCCCACCCAGCGGGTAGGCGGCCCGGCCCTGTCCCAGTTTGAACAGGTCCGCCACGACGTGCCACTGGAGAGCCTTCAGGACGTCTTTGACGGCGAGGAGGTCCGGGATTTCCTGCTGCGGGTGGCGGAAACCATGCCCCAAGCGGAATACAGCGTGGAGCCCAAGGTGGACGGCCTGTCCGTGGCCCTGGAATACCGGGACGGCGTGTTCGTCCGGGGGGCCACCCGGGGCGACGGCCAGGTGGGCGAGGACGTGACGGAGAATCTGCGCACCATCCGCTCCATCCCCATGACCCTGCCGGAGAAGCTGCCCCGGCTCATCGTCCGGGGCGAGGTGTATATGTCCCGCAGTGTGTTTGAGAAGCTCAACGCCCGCCGGGAGATCGAGGGCAAGCCCCTGATGGCCAATCCCCGCAACGCGGCGGCAGGCTCTCTGCGGCAGCTGGACCCCAAGATCGCCGCCCAGCGGCAGCTGGACATCGCCGTGTTCAACCTCCAGCTGGCCCAAGGCCGCAGCTTCACCACCCACACGGAAACCCTGGACTATCTCCGCTCCCAGCACTTCAAGGTCATCCCCTATCGCCTGTTGCGTACTCATGCCGATATCATGGCGGAAATCGACCGCCTCAACGACACCCGGATGGAGCGTCCCTTCGACATGGACGGCGCGGTGGTGAAGCTCAATGACCTGGCGGACCGGGAAACCCTGGGCAGCACCGCCAAGTTTCCCCGCTGGGCCATCGCCTATAAATATCCCCCGGAGCGCAAGACCTCCCGCATTCTGGACATCGTGGTCCAGGTGGGCCGCACCGGGGTGCTGACGCCCAAGGCCCAGCTGGAGCCGGTGCGCCTGGCCGGGACCACCGTCACCTTCGCCACCCTCCACAACCAGGACTATATCACCCAGAAGGACATCCGCATCGGCGACACCGTGGTGGTACAGAAGGCGGGAGAGATCATTCCCGAGATCGTGGAGGTGGCGCCGGAGCACCACCCCGCCGGAGCGGTCCCCTACTACCTCCCTCAGACCTGTCCCGTGTGCGGCGCACCGGTGGAGCGGGATCCGGACGGCGCGGCCCTGCGCTGCACCGGCGCGGAATGCCCGGCCCAGCGCCTGCGGAATCTCACCCATTTCGCCAGCCGGAACGCCATGGATATTGACGGCCTGGGCCCGGCGGTGCTGAATCAGCTCATCGAAAGCGGCCTGGTGAAAACCGCCGCCGACCTGTACGACCTGACCGCCGCCGACATCGCCCCCCTGGAGCGCATGGGCGAGAAGTCCGCCGCCAACGCCGTGGCCGCCATCTATAAAAGCCGGGACAACGACCTGTGGCGTCTGATCTTCGCCCTGGGCATCCGCCAGGTGGGCGAAAAGGCCGCCAAGGTCCTGGCCCGCCGCTTCGGCACCATGCAGGCCCTATCCCAGGCCACGGAGGAGGAGCTGACCTCCATCGACGATGTGGGCCCCATCACCGCCGCCTATATCCGCCAGTGGATGGAAAGCCCCCAATCCCGGGACCTGCTGCGGCGTCTGGAGGACGCCGGGGTCAATATGAGCTGTAAAGAGGAATTGGTTGACAATCGTTTTGCCGGAATGACTTTCGTCCTCACCGGAAGCCTGGAGCGCTTCACCCGGGAGGAGGCCAGTCAGATGATCGAGCAGCGGGGCGGCAAGTCCGCCTCCTCGGTGTCCAAAAAGACCAGCTATGTGGTGGCCGGGCCCGGCGCGGGGTCCAAGCTGCGCCGCGCCCAGGAGCTGAACATCCCCGTCCTGACGGAGGACGAGTTCTTGGAGCTGCTGAATAAATAATTCTCACCAATATAATAATTTTTATGTAAAAGTCATGGAGCCAGTTACCGGCTCCATGGCTTTTTGTTTCTTTCCACGACTCCCGATTAGATTTTACGGAAAAATTCAATGAAATCATTTGTTAAATCATTGACATCTCAATTCAAAGTGCTAAAATGAAAAATGTATGTATAGGTCGGACGGCGGTCTGTGTGGGGCCGCCGCAAAAATGTGTGAGGAGGAACCTATATGAGCAAGCTCCTGAAAATCTGTGACGGCAACGAAGCCGCCGCCTATGTTGCCTATGCCTTTTCCGAGGTAGCGGGCATCTATCCCATCACCCCGTCGTCCCCCATGGCGGAGAAAACCGACGAATGGGCCGCCAACGGAAAAAAGAACATCTTCGGCCAGACCGTCCGCCTGGTGGAGATGCAGTCCGAGGCCGGCGCCTGCGGCGCATGTCACGGCGCACTGGAGGCCGGTGCTCTGGCCACCAGCTTCACCGCCTCCCAGGGCCTGATGCTGATGATCCCCACCATGCACCGCATCTCCGGCGAGCGTCTGCCCGGCGTGCTGCATGTGGCGTCCCGCACCGTGGGCACCCACGCCTTCTCCATCTTCGGCGACCACAGCGACGTGATGAACTGCCGCCAGACGGGCTTTGCCATGCTCTCCAGCGGCAGCGTCCAGCAGGCCGCAGACCTGGCCGCCGTGGCCCATCTGTCCGCCATCCGGGCCCGGATCCCCTTCCTGCACTTCTTTGACGGCTTCCGCACCAGCCACGAGATCCAGAAGATCGACGTGCTGAGCTATGACGAATACGCCAAGCTGGTGGATTACGAGGCCCTGGCCCGCTTCCGCGCCAACGCCCTGAACCCCGAGGATCCCCGGATGCGCTCCCTGGTGGATAACCCCGATATCTACTTCCAGCTGCGTGAATCCAACAACACCGACTATGCCAACCTCCCCGACGTGGTGGAGGACTACATGGCCCAGATCAGCCGCCTGACGGGCCGGGAATATCACCTGTTCAACTATTACGGCGCGCCTGACGCAGAGCGCGTCATCGTGGCCATGGGCAGCGTGTCCGGCTGTGCCCAGGAGGTCGTCAACTATCTGAACGCCAAGGGCGAAAAGGTGGGCTTCCTGCAGGTGCACCTGTTCCGTCCCTTCTCCCGCAAGCACCTGATGGCCGCCATGCCCAAGACCGTGAAGCGCATCGCTGTGCTGGACCGTGTGAAGGAAGCCGGTTCCATCGGCGAGCCCCTGTATGAGGACATCTGCGCCGCCTATATCAACGAGGCGGACCGCCCCCTGATCTTCGCCGGACGCTATGGCCTGTCCAGCAAGGACACTACCCCCGCCCAGCTGAAGGCCGTGTTCGACAATCTGCTGCTGGAGGAGCCCAAGAACCACTTCACCATCGGCATCGAGGATGACGTGACCCACCTGTCCCTGCCCGTGGGCGCCCCCCTGCTCACCGAGCCCGAGGGCACCATCAGCTGCAAGTTCTGGGGCCTGGGCTCCGACGGCACCGTGGGCGCCAACAAGAACTCCATCAAGATCATCGGCGAAACCACGGATATGTACTGCCAGGCGTACTTTGAGTACGACACCAAGAAGTCCTTCGGCATCACCAAGAGCCATCTGCGCTTCGGCAAGCACCCCATCAGCTCCACCTACTATGTCAGCCGAGCCGACTTTGTGGCCTGCCACAACCAGACCTATCTGACCAAGTACGACATCATCTCCGAGCTGAAGCCCCACGGCAGCTTCCTGCTGAACTGCGAGTGGACCGAGGACCAGCTGGAGCAGCACATCCCCGGCGACATCCTGCGCTATATCGCGGAAAACGACATTCATTTCTACATCATCGACGCCAATAAGGAATCCCAGGCCCTGGGTCTGGGCAACCGGTCCAACATGGTGCTGCAGGCGGCGTTCTTCAAGCTGGCTAATGTCATCCCCGTGGAGGACGCCGTGGAGCACATGAAGGCCGCCGTGAAAAAGACCTACGGTCTCAAGGGCGAAAAGGTGGTCAACATGAACATCGCCGCCGTGGACGCCGGCATCAACGCCCTGGTGCAGGTGCAGGTGAAGCCCGAGTGGAAGAACCTGTCCGGCGCCGCCATCCAGCCGCCCCGCGCCGATGTGCCCGACGTCATCAAGAATATCCTGGTGCCCATCAACGCCCAGAAGGGCGACGATCTGCCGGTTTCCGCCTTCCGGGGCATGGAGGACGGCACCATGCCTCTGGGCACCTCCCAGTATGAAAAGCGCGGCATCGCCACCCATCTGCCGGTGTGGGACAAGAGCGAGTGCATCCAGTGCAACCGCTGCTCCTTCGTGTGTCCCCATGCGGTGATCCGTCCCTACCTGCTGAACGAGGACGAGGTGAAGAACGCCCCCGCCGGTCTGGAGCTCACCGACGCCAAGGGTCCCCAACTGGCCGGCCTGCGGTACACCATGGGCGTGTCCACCCTGGACTGCACCAGCTGCGGCAGCTGCGTGGCCTCCTGTCCCAAGAGCGGCAAGGCCCTGCGCATGGTCCCGGCCCACGAGGTATCCCTGGACCAGACCAACTGGAACTACCTGCAAACCATCCCCGAGAAGAACGACCGCTTCGACAAGTTCACCCTGAAGGGCAGCCAGTTCCGCCAGCCCCTGGTGGAGTTCAACGGCGCCTGCGCCGGCTGCGGCGAGACGCCGTATGTGAAGCTGCTGACCCAGCTGTTCGGCGACAAGATGTTCCTGGCCAACGCCACCGGCTGCACCCAGGCCTGGGGCGCGGCCATGCCCTGCGTGCCCTACTGCAAGAATAAGGAGGGCAAGGGTCCCGCCTGGTCCAACTCCCTGTTTGAAAACAACGCCGAGTTCTCCTATGGTATGTGCCTGGCGGTGAAGCAGCTGCGCGCCGCCGTCACGGACTACGTCCATCAGCTGGATGACATGACCGAAAACGCCGCCGTCAAGGCCGCCATCGCGAAGTGGCTGGAGACCTATGACGACCTGGACGCCTCCACCCCCGCCACCCGGGAGCTGCTGCACCTGCTGGAGAGCGAGACCTTCTCCGCTCAGGAGCAGGCCGTGGTGGACGAGATCCTCAAGCGCCGCAAGGATATGTCCAAAAAGACCATGTGGATGTACGGCGGCGACGGCTGGGCCTACGACATCGGCTACGGCGGTCTGGACCATGTGTTCGCCATGGGCGAGGACGTCAACGTCCTGCTGGTGGACACCGAGGTGTACTCCAACACCGGCGGACAGTCCTCCAAGGCCACTCCCGTGGGCGCCGTGGCCCAGTTCCAGGCCAGCGGCAAGAAGACCAAGAAGAAGGACCTGGGCATGCTGATGATGACCTACGACAACGTCTATGTGGCCCAGTGCTCCATGGGCGCCGACCCGGCCCAGCTCATCAAGGCCATCCGGGAGGCCGAGGCCCACAAGGGTCCCTCCATCGTCATCTGCTACGCGCCCTGCATCAACCACGGCATCAAGAAGGGCATGGGCTGCGTCCAGCAGGAGATGAAGGACGCCGTGGCCTCCGGCTACTGGAACCTGTACCGCTACAGTCCCGAGACCCACAAGTTCACCCTGGACAGCAAGGAGCCCAGCATGGCCCTGTACGACTTCATGAAGGGCGAGGTGCGCTACTCCTCCCTGGAGCTGAGCTTCCCGGAGAACGCCAAGGTCCTGTTCGCCGAGGCGGAGGACGCCGCCAAGGCCAAATACGAGTCCTATAAGCGCCGGGCCGAGGATCAATAAGGCCGGGCACAATGCAGCCAGATAATCACAACGCCGGATAATTAAAAAGCGATAAGAACCTTTCGTTTTCAGAGAGCGGCACGGCTTCGGTCGCGCCGTTCTCTTTTGCGGCATTTATCCCGACAGAGGCTCCGTTCCCCGGGCATAACGGCCAAAAAACACGTGTGCTTTTTGGCATATACCACAATCTTTCCAAAAATACAAAAAGTCCGTTGCAAAACGGCTGCAACGGTGTTGTATATAGTAGGGGTGAGAGCTTCGACACCGCCATATAAGAGGAAAGAGAGAAAACATATGAAACCGTTCCGACACTTCGCCATCGCGTTCTGCGTGTGTTCCTTGCTTTGTATGCTGACGGCCTGCATGTCTTCAGTTACCGTTTGGCCTTCATTCGTTGATTTATCAAAAAAGGATGTCATCCTGCGGGTAGATGGAACGGAAACTGCCCTACTGTATTGGTACGATGCATCAAACGGCGACTACGAATGGAATGTTTTTCAGATCCTCGACAATGGACAGGTCGCCCCTATTTCTTTGCGTTACACCGATAAAGTGGCACAAATAGAGGACAACTTGTGCCACATAACAGAGTGCTTCGTCCCGGACTATGGGGAGCACTACATTCTCATTACTTACATGTCGACAGATCAGGATCCGCTCCCATCCGTGTCAGACTCCGCATTTTCTACATTTTACTCCTACGAAATTGAGAATGGGGTGGCTCGAATGTACTGCTTTTTTGCCTATATTCCCGAATTCTCTGAAAGCTACACCGTGTATATCAACCAGGATGCCGTTGCGTTAAACTGAACCAAGAAGGGAAAAAGTCGGCCAGGTTTCCATTCCGAGCTTTGATGGCCATCCTTTTTGCGTGATCGGGCTATGGCCGAACCATCACGGCAATCCAGGCTCGGGAATTTATATCAAAAGCGGGAATCCGGCAAGTCGGATTCCCGCTTCAACACATTTATCTTCCGCCCAGGTCCACCGCGTGGCGGACAAAGCTCATAGGCGGCACCGGATGCGGCAGCTGCATGGTAAACACCATCTGCGGCGTTTTCGGCTCCGTCAGCGGCAGCCCCTGGCTGTCGGTCATCATCGGAGCTGTCATGGTAAAGGGCTTGGTGTCCGGCCCCACCACCTCCACGGCGTCTCCGGCAGCAAACTTGTTGCGCAGACTCAGGGTGGCCAGGCCCTCCGGCGTGCAGCCCATCACCACGGCGCAGATCTGCCAATCCCGGATGTACCGAGCGTCCTCATAGAACTGCCCCGGCTGGCCATAGAAAAATCCGGTGGAATAGTGCCGGTGGCTGACATGCTCCACCTCGTCCCGCCACACCGGGTCCACCGGCCGCCCGGCGGCCACGTCGTCCAGCACATGACGATAGGCCCCGGTGACAATGGCGGCGTAATAGGCGGACTTGGCCCGCCCCTCGATCTTCAGGCAGTCCACTCCGGCGTCCATCAGGTCGTCCAGGTGGTCGATCATGCACATATCCCGGGAGTTCATGATGTAGGTGCCCTTCTCGTCCTCGAACACCGGGAAATACTCCCCGGGCCGTTTCTCCTCCATCAGTGCGTACTGATAGCGGCAGGGCTGGGCGCAGGCTCCCCGGTTGGAGTCCCGCCCGGTCATATAGTTGGACAGCAAGCACCGCCCGGAATAGGACACGCACATGGCCCCGTGGCAGAAGGTCTCCAGCTCCAGGGCCGGGTCCACCCGGCGGCGGATCTCCCGTATCTCGTCCATCCCCAGCTCCCGGGCCAGCACCACTCGCTGGGCCCCCAGGTCAAACCACGCCTGGGCGCAGGCATAGTTGGCGATAGACTGCTGGGTGCTGATGTGCCGCTGGCACCGGGGGGCATATTTCCCGGCCAGGGTAAAGGCCCCCAGGTCCGCCAGAATCAGGGCGTCCACCCCGGCGTCGTTGAGCTTTTCCAGGTGCTCCGGCAGTCGGTCCACCTCGCTGCTGCGGGGCATGGTGTTCACGGTGGCGTGGACCTTCACCCCGTGCCGGTGGGCAAAGTCCACCGCCCGGGGCAGCTCCTCATCGCTGAAATTCCCCGCAAAGGACCGCATGCCGAAGGACGTCCCCGACAGGTACACGGCGTCCGCCCCGTACAGCACGGCCATCTGCAGCTTTTCCCAGTCCCCTGCCGGAGCCAGCAGCTCCGGTTTTTTTCGCTCCGCCATCATCCGAACTTCCGCAGATTGGCGTTGTGCTCGGACAGGGTGCGGCTGAACACATGCCGCTGGGTATCGGGATTGAGCACATAGAAGTAGTAGTTGGTCTTGTCCGGCTGCAGGGCGGCCTGGATGGAGGCCTTACCGGCGTTGGCGATGGCCGTGGGCGGCAGTCCCTGGTGGGTATACAGGTTATAGGGGCTGTCCAGGGTCTGATAGTCGTCCTCGGTGATCTCCCGCCCGGCGGCATACACCAGGGAGGCGTCGATCTGCAGCAGGTGGGCCGTCTCGCCCACGTTCTCCAGGCGGTTGTGGATGACGGAGGAGATCAGCGTGCGGTCGGTGCCGTCGGTCTCCTTCTCGATCAGGGAGGCCATGATGACGATCTCCTTCAGGCTGTAGGAGGAGTTGGCAATCAGCGGCGCCAGGTCCGGATCGTCCACAATACGGTCCTGGAAGTTGGCCAGCAGGCGGCTCAGAGCCGAGTCGGCATTTTCCTTCACATAGAACTCATAGGTATCCGGGAACAGATAGCCCTCCAGGCGGCTGATGCTGCCCAGATTCTCGTTGTCCACGAAGTCGAACTTGTCGAACACATGGTTCTTGGCGGACTCCTCCAGGGCGGCGGCGTCGGACACATCGTTCTCCGCCAGCAGCTGGATGATCTGCTCCACGGTGTAGCCCTCGGGGATGGTGACGGTAACGGTGGCCGCCACGCCGCCGGTGGGCTGCATGGACTTGATGAGACAGTTGAAGTCCATGTCGGTGTTCAGCTCATACACACCGGGCTGAATATAGCGGCTGGCGTGGAACACGGGGCTGGTGATCATGAACAGCAGCTTGGAGTTGATGAGCCCCGCCTTCTTCAGCTTGGTGGCCACCGTCCCCACGGAGTCGCCGCTTTCCACCTCGATGGTGGCGGTCAGAGGAGCCTTATTCAGGGCGCACACATCGTTGACGGCTAGCCAGCCGATACCGGCCAGCAGGAACGAGGCCACGATGACCCCCGCCAGATAGCCCAGCCACCCCAGGCGGCGCTTTTTCTTGGGCTTCGGCCCCTGGCCGGAGCTCGTCTGCTTACGGACCTCCTGGGCATCCCATTTGGCCGTATCGGAGTTCTGATAATCGGACATATGATCGGTTCCTTTCTCTATTTTTTCCGCCGGGCACACCCGGACAAGATACGCCGGAGCCATCTCCGGCATAGAATAGCCCATACAGGAAACAAGTGAGGTGAATCGCATGTGCTTTGACAACAACAATTGCTCCTGCATCTGGCTGATCGTGATTTTACTGCTGGTGTTCTGCTGCTGCGGCAGCGGAACCGGATCCCGCTGCGGCTGCGGCAACGGAGGCGACGGCTGCTGCTCCTGCTGAGGGCCGTACATACCTTCGCCCGGAGGGGACGCGCAGGCGTTCCCTCCCTATTTTATGCCCTCCAGCAGGTCCCGGAGCCGCTCCATGACCTCCCGGTGGATGTCGTCCACGGAGCGGACCTGTCCGTCCCGGGCGCAGTCAATGCGGGTCCACCCGCCGTAGTCCACCACCATGGCGGCGCTCTCCCGGCAGGACCGCAGGTATGCCTCGTCCCGCTCGTGGATGTCGGCGGTGGTGTGGGTCAGCTGCTCCCGGCGGCGCATCATCTGCTCCGACAGCTCCGTGGGCACGTCCAGATACAGCACCCGGTCCGGCTCCGGCAGCCCCAGCTTCCGGTATTCAAAGTCAAACAGCCAATCCAGAAACGCCTGCCGCTCCTGAGGCGGCAGCTTGGAGGTCTGGTGCACGGCGTTGCTGGTGGTGTACCGGTCGGCGATGACCAGACCCCCCTGCCGGTACCAGCCGCCCCAGTCCTGCTTGAAGGAGGCATAGCGGTCCACGGAGAAGAACGTGGCGGCGGCATAGGCATTGACGTCCGCCGGGTCGGTGCCGAAGGCCCCGCTGAGATACAGCCGCAGCAGCGCCGAGGACTCCTCCTTGTACCGGGGAAACTCCAGCTTGCGGAAGGGCACGCCCCGGCTCTCCAGCTCCCGGCACAGAAGCGCCGTCTGAGTGGCCTTTCCGGAGCCGTCGGTGCCCTCGAATACGATCAGTTTTCCGCTCATCCTATGTTTCCTCCCCCGGCTCGACATATGCATTCAGGTTATTCTACCACGGCCCGGCCCTTTTGTCCATGAAAAAGTTTTCCGCCCCATCCGGAGGCCTCATCTATACATTTTCATTTTCCTGTACAGAATCCGTAAAAATCAGGTGACAAATCCGGACAAAGGCAGTATAATATAGACAAATCATCACCATTGACGGGGTGCAGAAAGGATGTTTTCGCATGAAAAAGCAGATTCTTATCACCATTGGCCGCGAATACGGCAGCGGCGGGCATGACCTGGCGGTCCTGCTGAGCCAGCGGCTGGGCATCCGGATGCTGGACCGGGAGCTTATTGACGAGCTCTGGAAAAATGACCCGGAAATGCAGCGGCTGGCCCAGGAGTACGACGAGCGGCCGGTGAACCGCATTCTCAGCCGCAAGATCAACGAATTTGACAACTCCATCCCCCACAACGTGGCCCAGCGGCAGTTCGACATGATCCGCCAGATCGCCGACAGCGGCGAATCCGCCATCTTCGTGGGCCGCTGCGCCGACTATGCCCTGGCCGGGCGGCCGGGCCTGCTGCGGATCTTCTGCCGGGCGGACCTGACCCAGCGGATCAAGCGCATCCAGCAGCGGCACAATCTCTCCCCGGAAAAGGCCGCGCTGCTGGTGGCCAAAACCGACCGGCACCGCCGGGTCTACTACCACCACCACACCGGCAAGTTCTGGGGCCACAGCTCCTGCTATGACCTGACGGTGAACACCAGCGTCCTGGGGGTGGAGAAAACCGCCGAAGCCCTGGAGGCGTATATCCGGGCATTTCAGGAGCAGGACTGACCGCCGCACATATTTTGATACAAAAAAGCACCGCCCGCAGGCGGTGCTTTTCATATGGTTCTTTTACTCGGCGGGGTAAACAGAAACCTGCTTACGATCCTTGCCCAGACGCTCGAAGCGGACAACACCGTCGGCCTTGGCAAACAGCGTGTCATCGCTGCCGATACCGACGTTGGTGCCGGCGTGGATGTGGGTGCCGCGCTGGCGGACCAGGATGTTGCCGGCCAGAACGAACTGACCATCAGCGCGCTTGGGGCCAAGGCGCTTGGACTCGGAATCACGGCCGTTCTTGGTGGAGCCCATACCTTTTTTATGGGCAAAGAACTGCAGACCAATGTTCAGCATAATGCAGTACCATCCTTTCTATGAGATGATTGCGGGGGGAACAGGAGGGTTTCACGCCTCCATCACTTCAATGTTTTCCGGATACTCGTCGTGAAGCTGGGCCAGATACACCATCAGCCCCGTCAGAAGATTCTGGCAGGTGTTCTCCGCCATGGGAGCCAGGCCCCCGGGCAGACGAAAGGAGATGGCGGCGTCCTGCTCCCGGACTTTCACCGCGGCACACAGACCCATCACGTCATTGACGGTGGCTTCTACCAGGCGCACTGCGCTGGTAACGGCGGCGCAGACGATGTCCTCACCCTCTGCGGCGAAGCCGCTGTGTCCCTGCGCATCGAAACCGACGATGCGGGCTTCCTCTGTCAGGAATGTAACGGTCGTCATGCTGTCACTCAGAAGGAGATCTTGCCGATTTCCACCTTGGTGTAGGGCTGACGATGACCCTGCCGTTTGCGATAACCCTTCTTGGGGGTATACTTGAAGATACGGATCTTCTTGCCCTTGCCGTTCTTGACGACGGTGGCGTCCACCTTAGCGCCCTCCACCACGGGAGTGCCGAACTTGGTGTTTTCGCCGTCGACGATGGCCAGGACCTGGTCGAACACCACGGAATCACCCGCGTTGACGTCCAGCTTCTCGATAAACAGAGTGTCACCCTCGGAGACGTTGTACTGCTTACCACCGGTCACGATAATAGCCTGCATACTTGTTGCACCTGCCTTTCCTTTATTACGGACTCGCTGTCGGGGGCGTCCGGCAAGGCCGGAACTTTTGACCCATTCAAAGCGGCTTATAGAGTATAACAGAGAAATTCACCTTTGTCAACCACTTTTCGCCGTTTTCCAAAGCAAATTTGCCCGCCTGCCGCTTTCGCGGCAGGCGGGCGCTTATCGCCTTATGCCCCGGGCTGTTACACGGTGCCCGTTACCGTCAGGACGCTCTGCCCCGGGGTGACGGTCCAGGAGCCGTCGGCGTTCTGGGTGAACGTGGCCTCCGGCACCGTCAGCTTACCGGCCACCGTGGCAAAAGCGCCGGTGGCGGCGTCATAGGTGTAGTCCTCCGGCGACGTCCAGGCCGTGCCGTTGAAGGTGACGCCGGTGATGTTCAGGATGGGATCGAAGGTGTCGGTGATCACGGCCCCCTCCTGGCCGGTCAGGGCGGTGTTGCCGGTGTTGCGGATGGTAAAGGTATAGGTCAGGGGTCCGTTGCCGGTGACCACGGCGGGAGACAGGGCCTTGCTGATGGTCAGCTCCGGCTCCAGCCGGGCCGCTGTGGTGGCCGTGGCCGTCAGCGGCGTGGCCAGACCGCCGCCGCTGGCGGTGACGGTGTTCCGGATCTCACCCTCCACCCCCGGCGCGGCAAACTCCGTGACCCGGGCCTGATACACCAGGGTGGCGTTGCCCCCGGCGGGCACCGTAACGCCGATGACGGTCATAGGCGGCCCCGCCGTCACCGTGGGGGCGGGCTGGGCCGTGCCGCCGTTATAATAGAGGACGCTGCCCGGCACATAGGCCAGGGGATACACGGTCCCGGCGGCCGCGGTGCTGCCGCCCAGATCGTCGGTCAGAGTCAGCCCCGTCAGGGCCGCCGTGCCGGTATTGCTGAGGGTCACCACATAGGTCACCTTTTCGCCGGGCCGGTAGCCGCCGGATACCGCCGTCTTGGTGATGGTCAGCGCGTCCTGCAGCTCGCCGGTGACCACGTTGGAATTGATCTGGCTGCCGTTGTAGGACAAGGTAGCCATGTTGGTAAAGGAAGCCATAGAACTCCTCCCGGAAAACGGATGGGTTTTCCCGCCCCCTGGGGGCAGGAGCCGTTTCCGCATTCCAGTGTATGCGCCATGGCCCGCCGCCGTCATCCCTGCCTGTCCAGAGACGCCTGCACAAAGCCCACAAACAGCGGATGGGGCCGGTTGGGACGGCTCTTGAACTCCGGGTGGAACTGCACCCCCACAAACCAGGTATTGGCGGGTTCCTCCACGATCTCCACCAGATGCCCGTCCGGGGACAGTCCCGCCAGCCGCAGCCCGGCGTCCTGTAGCTCCCGGCGGAACTGGTTGTTGAACTCATACCGGTGCCGGTGCCGCTCGGAGATGTCGGCGGTACCGTAGGCGGCCCGGGCCAGAGTACCCTCCGCCAGCACGCAGGGGTATTTGCCCAGCCGCATGGTGCCGCCCTTGGCGGTAATGCCCACCTGATCCGGCATCAGAGCGATCACCGGATGGGCGGTCAGGCCGGAGAACTCCGCGCTGTGGGCGTCGGCCCACCCGGCCACGTGCCGGGCATATTCGATGACGGCGATCTGCATTCCCAGGCAGATGCCGAAATACGGTACGTCCTTCTCCCGGGCGTACTGTGCTGCCAGGATCATTCCCTCGATGCCCCGGTCGCCGAAGCCGCCGGGCACCAGAATGCCGCTGCAATCCCCCAGCACCTGCTCCACGTTCTCCGCCGTCAGGTTCTCGGAGTCCACCCATTTGATGTTCACCCTGGCGTCGCAGGCCGTCCCCGCATGGAACAGGGACTCGACCACGCTGAGATAGGCGTCGTGGAGGCCGGTATATTTGCCCACCAGGGCGATCTGCACGGTTTTGTGCACCCCGTTGATCCGCTGCACCAGGGCCGTCCACTCGGCCAGGTCCGGCTCCCGCTGGGGCAGTCCCAGCTTCCGGCAGGCCACCCGGCACAGGCCCTCCCGCTCCAGCAGCAGGGGCACCTCATACAGGGTGGAGGCCGTCAGATTCTGGATAACGCAGTCCTCCTCCATGTTGCAGAACAGGGCGATCTTCCGCCGCAGGTCCTCCGGCAGGGGACTGTCCGTCCGGCACACCAGAATATCCGGCTGAATGCCCACGGACAGCAGCTCCTTCACGGAGTGCTGGGTGGGCTTGCTTTTCAGCTCCCCGGTGCCTGGGATGGACACCACCAGGGGCATATGGATATACAGCACGTTTTCCCGGCCCTTCTCCGCCGCCACCTGGCGGATGGCCTCCAGATAGGGCTGGCTCTCAATATCGCCCACGGTGCCGCCTACCTCGGTGATGATGATGTCTGTTTCGCCGTCGTCCATGGCGTAAATGCGCCGCTTGATCTCGTCGGTGACGTGGGGGATGATCTGCACGGTGCCGCCCAGATAGCCCCCCTGCCGCTCCCGGTTCAGCACGTTCCAGAACACCTTGCCGGAGGAGACGGAGGCGTTCCCCGTCAGGGACTCGTCCACAAACCGCTCATAGTGCCCCAGGTCCAGGTCCGTCTCCGCGCCGTCGTCGGTGACGAACACCTCGCCGTGCTGGAAGGGGCTCATGGTGCCGGGGTCCACATTGAAATAGGGGTCGAACTTCTGGTTCTTCACCCGGAAGCCCCGCTGCTTCAGCAGCCGCCCCAGGGACGCCGCGCAGATGCCCTTTCCCAGCCCGGACACCACGCCGCCGGTAACAAAAATATGCTTCATCGTGACCACTCCTTACCCGCAGAATACCATATTAAAAATACTTTCAAATTCTACTGCCGCCGTCCTCCCCCGTCAAGACGGAATATTTATCAAAATAAAGAATCCCCTCCGGTGCTTCCCTGCACAATCAGCCGAAATTGCGGAATTTGCGAAACTTTTCCTTGCAATCCGCCTACCGGCGTGGTATGGTAGATTTGAACCCGCCCTATCCGGCGCCCTCTCCCCTACCGCAGCCCGGGAATGCGCCTGCACAGCACCGGGCACAGCAGGGCCGTCACGGCGATTTTCGCGGCGTCCCCCGGCAGATAGATCAGCATCCCCGACCAAAGCAGGGCCGGCGCGCTGATGCCCTTGCCCAGATAGCCGTTGAGGATCAGCGCCATATAGGGCACCCCCACGGCATAGAGAACCGCCAGCCCCGCCCCGCAGGCCAGGGCCAGCCTCACCGGCGAGCTGCTGCGGCGGCTCAGACCGCCGATGACGGCGGCGGCGGGAATCAGCCCCAGCAGGAACCCGAAAGAGGGCTGAAGCACATAGCCGAAGCCGCCTCCGGCGGTGAAGATCGGCAGCCCCACAAGCCCCAGAGCCACATAGACCCCCTGGCTCAGGGCTCCGCCGCCCGGCCCCAGCAGCACCCCCGCCATGGCGGTGAACAGGAACTGCAGGGTGATAACGGAAATCCCTATCGGAATACGAATAAACGCGCCCACCGCCGTCAACGCGGCCAGCAGCGCGGTATATACCAGCTTTCGTGCGGACATGGCCCCCTCCTGATTTGGAATAGATTGGGGCCATGATACCATAGCGGCCCCTAGTTGTCAACGAATTGACAACCAGGGGCCGTTTTTCATTCTGCCTCCGCCTGGGGATAGACCAGGCCTTCCGGCGTCCAATTGCGGAGCCGGTCTGCGTACCAGGCGCAGCAGTCCCGGGCCAGGGCCGTGTCCAGATTGCGGAAGTTGCCGCACTCTGCGGCGCTTTTGCCGGGCATGGGACCATCATAGACCGCCCCGGCGGCGAACACCCGCTGCACCAGGCGGATAGCCGCCTCATCCGTCAGGCGGCGGCTGTCGAACAGGAAGTAAAACCCCGTCTGGCAGCCCATGGGGCCGAAGTAGATCACGGCGTCCTTTTCCGGGCTGTTGCGCAGAAGGGTGGCGATGATGTGCTCCACCGAGTGCATCTGGGCATTGGTCAGCAGGTCGCCGGTGTTGGGCTTTTTGAAGCGCAGGTCGAAGGTGGTGACGTCTCCGTCCCGGCGGGACAGGTACAGGCCGGGAACCAGCACGTCGTGGTTCACCGTGAAGCTGGCGATCCGTTCCATGTCACGCCTCCAGCTGGTCCACAAAGGCCATGACCACCCGGTTCAGGTCCCGCATAGCCGTGGGAAAATTGAAAACGAAGTCGTGGTGCTCAAACAGGCAGTCGGACACGGACTTGATGGACATGAAGGGCACGTTGTTGCGCAGGCACACCTGGGCGTCGGCACAGCCCTCCATGTCGCACAGCAGGGGGTGGAAGGTGTCGGCGATCCAGTGGGCCCGGGGGGTGTCGGTGGCGAACCAGTCGCCGGTGGCCACCCAGCCAGTGCGGTATGGAACGCCCACCCGGTCCATGGCAGCCCTGGCCCGGTCCAGGTCGCTGGTAGGGAACTGCACCCGGTTCACCGTGGACACCAGTCCCACAGGGTCGCCCAGGGCGCTGGTATCCACATCGTGCTGCAAAAACCCTTCCGCCAGAACGATGGAGCCGATGGGCATATTCTCGAAGCACCCGGCCACACCGGCGTTGAGCACCAGGTCCGGCTGATACAGGCTGATCAGCAGCTGGGTGGCCATGGCGGCGTTGACCTTGCTGACGCCCCCGGCACAGGCGATGACGTCTGGCCGGATCTGATAAAACGGCACCCCGGCCACGGTTTGCAGCGGCTGTGCATTCTCCTGGGTCAGCAGGCTTTCAATCTCGCCGGTCATGGCGTATACAAGTCCGATCTTCATGGTTGGTTTCCTCCCGATAAATTCGATTTTCACCCTATATTGTAAGGATTCACCGGGTGGATTGTCAAGAGGATTGCAAAATTTCCCAAAATGCGGTATAATGAGCTGAGAAATGAACCAAAAGTGCATTTTTAAACAGTGTGGTGATTAATATCCTATAACCTGTACAAAATGCCGGGAAGACTGTCGCAGAATTGTAACCAGTTTGTAACTATTTGTAATTTTCTGGGAAGGGGTGATCGCATGCCCGTTTTCGGCGTGATCTGCGAATATGACCCCTTCCATCTGGGGCACCGGTGGATGCTGGAGCAGCTACACCGGCAGGGACCGGTGGTGTGCGCCATGAGTGGCTGCTTCACCCAGCGGGGGGAATTTGCCGCCGTGAACAAGTTTGCCCGGGCGGAGATGGCCGTCCGGAACGGGGCGGACCTGGTACTGGAGCTGCCCACGCCGTGGGCGGTGTCCGGAGCGGAGCGCTTTGCCCGGGGCGGCGTGGAACTGCTGAAGAAAACCGGCCTGGTGACCCACCTGGCCTTCGGCAGCGAGTGCGGCGACCTGGAGGCCCTGCAACGGGTGGAAGCCTGCCTCTCCGCCGAGAGCTTTCAGGAGACCCTCCGGCGGAGATTGGAGGGCGGCGAGACCTTTGCCCGCTGCCGCCAGGCGGCGGTGGAGGAGCTGCTGGACCCCCGGGACGCGGCGCTGCTGTCCCAGCCCAACAACATCCTGGCCATCGAGTATCTGAAGGCCCTGCGCCGGGCCTGGCTGACCTGCCTGGAGGACAAGGAGCTTCGCCTGTACGCCTTCATCCGCAAGCTGTACGACCAGGGGCCCGGCTTTATGCGCAGCCAGGCCGACGATGTGTACTACCCCATCGCCTGTGCCCTGCGTCACCTGGGCGGTGAACTGGAAAAGCTGCGGGGCTTCGTGCGTTTTTCCGATTACAACGGCATCCTGGGCGGCGAGATCGAGCCAAAGAACCGGGTGCTCCCTCTGCTGGCCAACCACTTCTGCAGCCGCATGGCCGGAGAGCCCTTCTTCCTGTACGACCGCACCCACCGGGAGCTGCTGCTGTACACCAAGGGCCAGCGCCGCATCGTCCCGGTGGAAAGCCTGACGCTGGAGCTGCCCGGCTCGGAGGAGCTTCAATACCGGGCCCTGTGGCAGGAGTTTTTCCGCACCGTATCCATCCGGGAGCGGACCAACCCCCGCTGTCAGAACTCGTTTCTCCCCAAGCGGTATCGGGGCGTCATGACGGAATTTCTTCCGGTGGACTACGAGGGCCTCAACCGTCCAGCAGCCGCCGGAGATCTGCCAGCCCTCGGCGCTCCAGCCGGGATATCTGCACCTGGGACACCCCCAGGATCCGGGCCGTCTGCTCCTGGGTCAGCCCCTTGAAGAAGCGCAGCAGGATGGTCATTTTCTCCCGCTCCGGCAGCTGATCGATGGCCTCCCGCAGGGCGATGTGCTCCACCATGCGCTCCTCCGGGCTGTCGGTGCCCAGGGTGGACTCCAGGGTTAGCCCCTCCGCCGTCTCCTGCTGCAGGGATTCCGGCGCGCCGGTGGCCAGCTCAACGCTAGCGATCTCCTCCGGCGTCAGCCCCGTCTCCTCCGCCAGCTCCGACAGCCGTGGATCCCGGCCCAGCCGGTGCCGCAGCCGCTCCCGGGCCGCGGCCAGGGCCTGCCCCTTTTCCCGGATGCTCCGTCCCACTTTTATCGCGCCGTTGTCCCGCAAAAAACGCCGTATCTCCCCAGCGATTTTCGGGACAGCATAGGTGGAAAACTGCGTTCCGTATGTCAGGTCAAAC
>ERZ773115.1660-NODE-1660-length-19744-cov-12.881050_pt1 | contig 19744 bp, 29 predicted proteins | sample MGYA00511116_ERZ773115 | MGnify/ENA primary metagenome ERZ773115 (study PRJEB29015, sample SAMEA2737869) | human gut metagenome | biome: human gut; feature: human-associated habitat; material: faeces | place: China | collected 2012 ... | reverse complement strand
GCCAGGTGACCGGCTCACCTTTTTCGTTCTGCTCATTACAGAAAAAATAACGTTCTCCACCGACCTCTGTCAGGTCGATTTCCCAGAGCACCACGCTGGCCGACTGCTCCGCACGGGTGCATTCATTCAGTGTTTCCTGCCGGATATCCTGCATCAGTTCACCACCTGTTCAAACTCTGCGCTGAACTCAACACGCAGCATACTGACCCGCGACGACCATTTTGCGCAGGTCACCTTTATCTGCCGCCACTCATAAGGCGGCGTCCACAGAAAGGCTTTCCAGCCCCCGTGCTCAGCCAGAAACGACTCCAGCGCCGTGGCCTCCCAACGGGGAACAGAAAGCGTCACGCTGTACGTTTTCAGGTCGGCATTCAGCCCGGCAGGCGCTCGCTGGGAATAGCCATCACCAAAGCGCACTTTCCTGACGGAAGGGGCCGAAGCCACATCCATACCGGGTTTCACTTTCCAGCGGAAGGTTTTCATCGTCCACCTCCGGAGAACAGGCCACCATCACGCATCTGTGTCTGAATTTCATCACGGGCACCCTTGCGGGCCATGTCATACACTGCCTTCATCATCTGTGGACCTGGCAGACCATTCGTACCGTCGTTCTGAATCACCACGTGATTGTTCTGATTAAAATTAATGCCTTCAGCCCGCCGCATCTGCGCCGGACTTCCGGCACCGCCCACATAACCACCTTCCGCATAGCCCCGCATCAGGCGGTACAGGTTGCCGACACCAATTCGGCTGGTTGCCTCCTTCGTGAAGACAAATTCACCACGGTGAACAATCCCCGCTGGCTCATATTTGCCGCCGGTTCCCGTAAATCCTCCGGTTGCAAAATGGAATTTCGCCGCAGCGGCCTGAATGGCTGTACCGCCTGATGCGGATGCGCCGCCACCAACAGCCCCGCCAATGGCGCTACCGATACTCCCGACAATCCCCACCATTGCCTGCTTAAGCAGAATTTCTGTCATCATGGACAGCACGGAACGGGTGAAGCTGCGCCAGTTCTGCTCACTGCCGGTCAGCATCGCCGCCATATTCTGCGTAATACCATCAAAGGTCTGCGTGGCTGCACTTTTAACCTGCGACATACTGTCCGTGGCGCTCTCTTCCCACTCACTCCAGCCGGACCTGAGGCCTGCCATCCAGCTCCCGCGAAGCTGGTCTTCAGCCGCCCAGGTCTTTTTCTGCTCTGACATGACGTTATTCAGCGCCAGCGAATTATCGCCATACTGTTCCTTCAGGCGCTGTTCTGTGGCTTCCCGCGCTGCCTGCCGGTCAGTAAGCCCCCGGTTTTTCGCCTCAATGGCTGCCCGTTTTGCCCGTTGTTGCTGTGCGAACTTATCCGCCTGCTGCGCCAGCGCGTTCAGGCGCTCCTGATACGTAACCTTGTCGCCAAGTGCAGCCAGCTGGCGTTTGTACTCCAGCGTCTCATCTTTATGCGCCAGCAGGGATTTCTCCTGTGCGGACAGCTGGCGACGTTGCGCCGCCTCCTCCAGTACCGCGAACTGACTCTCCGCCTTCCACAAATCCCGGCGCTGCTGGCTGATTTTCTCATTTGCTCCGGCATGCTTCTCCAGCGTCCGGAGTTCAGCCTGAAGCGTCAGCAGGGCAGCATGAGCACTGTCTTCCTGACGATCGCCCGCAGACACTTTCACGCCGGACTGTTTCGGCTTTTTCAGCGTCGCTTCATAATCCTTTTTCGCCGCCGCCATCAGCGTGTTGTAATCTGCCTGCAGGATTTTCCCGTCTTTCAGTGCCTTGTTCAGTTCTTCCTGACGGGCGGTATATTTCTCCAGCGGCGTCTGCAGCCGTTCGTAAGCCTTCTGCGCCTCTTCGGTATATTTCAGCCGTGATGCCTCAGACTCGGCCCAGTCCTTTGCTGCCATCTCTCTGGCCTTTTCAAGATCGGCCTGCAACGTGGCGGCTGAAAGCCCAAGTTGCGCATTCGCTCTGTCCTCCCATGCTCCCCGGAGATTGGCAAGAAATGCTGAGGTTTTACCGCGCCGGTGGCTCCGGCTCTGATACCACTGCCATTTTTTGTCCGCCTCATCAAAAGCCTTTTCTGCTTTCTCCAGCATTCCCTGGGCAGTGTCCGGGCGACCAATATCCAGCACCGAATCCCACATGGATTTGAATGCCCGTGCTGTCCTGTCTGCCCAGGTCTCCAGCGTGCCCATGTTCTCTTTCAGGCGGCGGGTCTGGTCATCAAACCCTTTCGTTGCGGCCTCGTTCGCCGCCTGCAATGCCCCGGCTTCATCTCCGGAACGCTGCAACTGAGCAACATACGCAATCTGCTCCGCCGTCACGTTATGGAACTGACGTGCCATCGCTGTCAGTCCCGACGTCGGGTCTGTGGTCAGCTTCCCGAAGGCTTCAGCGACCTTGTCCACCTCCACGCCGGATGCAGAGGAGAAACGCGCCACACTCTGGCTGATCGCCTCAAACTGCTCACCACCACGCACACCGGCATTCACCAGCGCCGTCAGTGACTCGCTGGTCTGGTTAAACGTCAGCCCTGCCGCCTGCCCGGCTCTGGACAGGACCAGCATACGATCTGCCGTCAGTCCCGCCTGATTGCCGGAAAGAACCAGCGTTTTGTTGAAATCGGACAGGGTTGAGTTGCCCTGATACCAGGCATACGCCAGCGCACCGGTCGCCACCGCCAGCGAGGTGGCCCCCACCATCGGCAGGGTGATCGCACCGGCAAGCCCCCTGAACATGGGGATCATCCCGCCGAAGGAGTCCTTAACCTGACCCCCCTGTTGCAGCAGGATCAGCCACGGGCTTTGCCCGCCTGCAAGCTGCGTGGCCACGTCGGTGAACTGTGCAGGCAGCATACGCATGGCGGCTTTATACTGCCCGACGGAAATCCCCGCTTTCTGTGCAGCCAGCGCCTGTCGGCTCAGCGACTGTTCAACGACTGCCGCTGTTTTTTTCGCATCAGTTTCCGTACCGGAAAAATGACGCCTGACTCTGGCCATCTGCTCGTCAAATCTGGCCGCATCCAGACTTAAATCAACGACCAGATCGCCTACCGGTTCAGCCATACAGGACTCCTCCTGCGATCCCTTCTGATACTGTCATCAGCATTACGTCATCCTCCGTCATGTCCGCCACATCCGGGGAAGCGGGGATAACTTCATTCCCGTCCGGGCCAAAGCGGACGCCTCCGGCAAGCCCTGCCGCTTTCTGCATCAGCACATCATCTTCAGGCTCTTCGTCAGCCTCACGCCGGTTCAGCAGACTGAAATCCAGCGGATGCATATCCGGATCGCTGAAAAACAGGCTGAGCACGGTGTACGTCAGCCCGGAAAAGTGCATATCCAGCAGAACATCATGAAAATAATGGGTACTGTAAAAGCGGTGCCAGTCGGCATACTCCGTGGATGACATCCCGGCAAGCATGGCACGCCAGTCGGGTCGCCCCATCTCACGCGCCAGTTTCAGGGCAAAACTCAGCTCACCGTCGAACACTTTCCCGCAGAAACAGGCTCTGCAGGCCCGGCGTCCTCTGTCTGTTCAGGGGTATTATTCACCACAAACTCATACATACCGGACAGCCGGTACACCACGTTTTCAGCATGAGAAATTGCCTCTGTGGGCCAGGTGGTAAGCACTTCCTGCTCAATCTGTTTAACGGCTTCATTCATGGAAGGCTGCTTTGTCTTCTGCGGATGGTTATGCCACAGGGACATAGCCACCACAAAAGCACCGGTTCTGATGGCGTCTTCCACAGTAAACTTCCGGTTGCTGTCTGACTCCGCCTGTTCTGCCTGCCGTTTCATCAGGGCGAGATGCTCAATACGCTGCAGGGCTGACAGTTCAGAAAGCGTGACGGTCACGCCGTTATGTTCAAATGATTCGGTTTTCAGGAACATCGCTGACTCTCCGGATTAACTGTCGGTGACAGTGATTTCTGCAACCGCAGCAAGTTCACCATTACCGGATACAACCGGAATGTTGACCTTACCTGCAGCAACGCCTTTCACGGTGATGGTCATACCACTGACCGACACGGTGGCTTTTGTTTTATCCGCTGACACCGCACGGAAGCTCTTGTCAGTTGCGCCCTCCGGCTGGAATGCCACGGTCAGCGTGGTGCTCTGCCCTTTCACCACCGAGGAGCTGGCAGGCGTCACAGTCATACCGGTTGCCGCCGTCACCGTACTGCGATCTTCTGCCATTGACGGACGGCCCACATTGGTGACCTTCACCGTACGGGTGATCACTTCCTTCGCCGTCACCGCCTTACCGATACTGCTGACCCAGCCACGGAACACATCGACCGTGCCGTTCGGGAAGCGGATTTTATAGGCACGGGTATCACCTTCATTAAACCACGCCAGCAGCGCCTGCTGCCCCTGCTCTCCGGGCATCCACGCCAGCGTGAAGCTGGTATCTCCGGCGGATTTCTGCCCCTGCCCGGTCGCGGTCCAGTCCGCATCTTCATCATCGAGATAACTGTCGTCATAGGACTCAGCGGTCAGTTCGCCGGGCGTCAGGTCTTTAACTTTAGCCAGACGCGACCAGTCAACATCTGAAAGCGGGTTCGCATAAGGGTCGCCGCTCCCGTTATAAACCCACAGGGTGGTCCCGGCACCTTTCACCGGCATTACAGGATTTGGTACAGGCATATCGTCCTCACATTTCATAGGTAATGACATAAGTCAGATCGGCTGAACTCCACAGGCCCGCATCATCGTCGCGCCGGTAGTCATAGCCGCTGGCCACCATACTGGTGATCAAATCTGACAGTGCCGGGATATCGCTCATCACCGGATAAATCCGGGACTCCATCCACGAATCCAGCTCTGAATCCGGCACCTGAGCAGGCAGGAAAACTTCAATATGCAGCTCCGCCTGCCAGGTATCGCTGTCCAGCTCTTCGCCCGTGTATTCAGCGCCGGTGAGATAAACGGCAATTGCCGGAAAATCCGCCTCATCAAAAACAGCGGGGCGACCATCAAAAAGCGTCGCCCCGGTGTCATGCTTCTCCAGTGCATCCAGTACGGCTGCACGGAGTTCAGTATGTTTCATCGCTTTATTACCATTCTCAGTTGATGCTGCAGCGCATAGCCCAGCTCTTTCGGAAGACGTTCACGCCGTATCCGTTCAATATTCTGTTTAAACGCCGTGGTCAGCGGCACCGCCATCGGGATTTTCACCACATCAATGGGGTAACGGTTTTTCCCGGCCACACGCTGCATGACATGCCAGCGGCCATTTTTCAGTTGCTGAATAAACGCGCCGGGAATACGACGGTTTCCCACCACAAGCACGCTGCCGCCACCTTTCAGGGCTGAACGCTGCCCCTTTTTACGACGCCTGCGTCGGGACAGGACAATCCGCGCGTTACCCAGCTTTATTACGGGCAAATCCCCCCGGTTAACCCTGATTCTGGCCTGCGGATTTTTGACCGTGGCCCTTTTCAGCCTGGCCCTTTCCTTTACCAGTTTCCGGCGTACCTTTGTCTCACGGGCAACCTGTGACGCCGACTGCGATATCGCGGATGAAGCAACGCGGTTAATGGCCATTGCGGCGGCACCAGGCACCGCCGTTTTGCTGATACGGCTGAGGTTTTCAACGGCCTGCTCAAGACCTTTTATGACCATACATCCCCCTTTCAGCGGCGACGGTTAACGGCAGGCGGTACGCCCCGTCCAAGCCAGAGATGACAACTTCCGCCATCATCCGGCGAAACCCGATCTACCCAGAAATTTTCCTCACCGATGGTCAGCGTGTCTCCACGCCGCAGCTGCCGCGCATCATCAGTCCGGACAAACAGGGACGGGCTGGAGCCTTCAACGCGCACGCCCTGTCCGGCATAGCTGATATTTTCAGGGTCATCAAAAACACCACGTATCACCGCACCTGACTGCTCACCGGATGTAATGGTGGCTGACGTTCCCATGTACCCGCGTATCGTTTCATCGGCGCGGGCAATGGCAGCATCGAACAGGTTATCGAAATCAGCCACAGCGCCTCCCGTTATTGCATTCTGGCCAGGCCGCGCTCTGTCATTTCGGCTGCCACACCGGCAGAGACACGAAACGCCGTTCCCGGCAGCACAAATGCCACAGGTTTATCCCGCGTGGCGTGAAGTGCATCAGTATGCAGCGTCACCAGTGCCACGACCGTGACCAGTTCAGCCGTATCCTGAATCACGGTATCCGGCTGCGCTGATACCACCTCATTTTCATGCCCAGTCAGCACATTTTCCCGGCTGAGAGGGGTGTCCTGACCGGCAGTTTCATCCGTGTCATCAAGCTCTTCTTCCAGCTCTGCCACACGAAGCGCCAGTTCTTCTTTCGTTCCCGTCAAACTGACATCACGGTTCAGTTGCTCACCCAGCGACCGGAGACGGGCAATCAGTTCATCTTTCGTCATGGACTCCTCCACAGAGAGAAAATGGCCCCTAAGGGCCATGATTACGCCAGTTGAACGGACACGAACTCATCAGGATCAGCCAGCAGCATCAGCGGTGCTGACTGAATCATGGTGAACTCTCGCGCCGGATCGCCGGATGTCTTCCAGTTTTTCGGATAACGGGGAGACGCATTAATACCCTCACTCAATGCATCCGCATCCTGAATGCAGCCATAGGTGCGCAGACCGCGAGCCTGAGTGTTCCCCAGCACCATCGTGTTGTCCGGCAGGAAGTTCTTTTTGACGCCGTTTTCCACGTACTGTCCGGAATACACGACGATGGCCACATCGCCATACATTCCCTTATAGGACACCGCTTTGCCCAGGTCTTTCACCGCTGTCTCCAGCTCGGAATGAGAGCCGCGACGGGTATCCAGCTTCTCCCTGACGGCTTTGAAGGAACGGAACAGCGCCCAGCCTTTCGGGTCAAACACGATGATATTCACCACACCGCTGGCGTTCAGCGCGTAGGCTTCGATATCGTCGGTCGGGTCATACGTGGACTTGTCACGCTTGCTCCACTCCGTGACGCCGGACTGTGTGATGTTGTTCGCCGCACTGCGGCCCATATCCACCTCAACCGGATCGAAGGCTTCACCGGTCATGGTGTATTTGCCCTTGAGCACGGCAGAAACTGCCTGCATCTCTTCGACCTGAGCAATGGCCAGCTCTTCGTCACGCATGTTCTGCATGATGATGCGACGGCGGCGGTAAGCCGGGTCCGCCAGATTCTGCGGATCTTCATCCGGCAGGCGACGCAGGGTCATCTGCGGATTCACCTCATGCTTGGGTTACATGAGTCAAATACGATGCTATACGATTGACTGTAAAAGAAATAAAGCTTACAACTGATATTGCTTAGCTACAGTTGCAATACAACCTGCAATACAAGCCCTCAGTTTAAGAGAAAGAGACTTTGCTAAGTCCTCGTAAATCGAAATTGTTCACCCTGCTGTATTTCGATACATGCTGTATCTTATGATTTTTCACAGTAAATAAGGAGTTGAAGATGGTTGATGTACGATTAACTTGTATTACTCTCTCCAGTTCGAACGCCCTTCATGAACACATTACTCATGTGGGAAGCCCTCAATTTAATCCCCCTGGAAGTAAGTGGACTGTGGCAGATGTAGTTAATTCAATTGAGAACAAGTTACATACTTTCTATGTCACTGATAGTTATGGCAAACGTGCTGATGTAGGTGTCGTTGATCCAGGAGGGGGAGGGCGGAAATTTATACGTACTTATGCTGATGGTCGATGGAATAATAACTTACTGTCATTACCGAGATGCTAAAGATCGCATGAGCGTTGATTCGGTTCTGAAGCTGGCATCGTATAAACAAGGGCTGAAGAGAAATTGTTAACACTAATATTCTCTGATGGCTTTATCCAGGAGTCATAGGCACATCGTTTGACCCTATGACTCCTTTTAATTGAAGAGCCCCATAAAAATACTACCCAAACAGCCCTTTTAGAATTTATTAAATTAAATCCCGAGCCCTTTCTTAACCAACTCACCAATGATCGGCCATATTACTGGTTGCACAGACTCCCAAACAGGACCGCATACTTTAGACAGCAATGATTTCGCTTCTTTACCATCACCTTCATTAGCGGCTGCCACAGCTGCTTCAATATCAGAACGTTGATCGCTGTTAACTACTTGCCCCTGTTCTTCAATGATAGAAATCAGCTTAGCAACTATTTCAGAATCGGAACTGCTTGTGATGTTTTGGGTTTGGGAAACGACCTCTCCCTGCCCTAATTGCGTATTGCTGAAATGTCCGCCGGTGATCGTTAGATTATTGACTATACGCTGAACACGTTGTGGGCGATTTGGTACTTTCCTGGACTCCTTGTATCCAGCCTCCGTCAAATAAACATATTCACGTAGGCTATAAGAAGCAATAATGATCACAGAGCTATTGTGATCATTATCGAACATTTTCATGGGGCCAGTTTTGATTAGTTTGCTTTTTTCGAGATCGCCAAAGGCAACTTCAAAATCTACAGATGTAAAATCAGCGACGTTGCATACTGCAGTAGCTAGCGCATTGATGTTCGGGCCTTCATAACCATTTTTTAAATCCTGTGCAGTTAACCCTCGATCTGTAAAATCTGCCAGTAAGGTACCCAAAATCTGTTTTGCTGCTTCGTCTAATTGTCCGGCCATCAAAGTTACCTTTTTGAATGAAGTCCATCTGATAAATATGGTTAAAATTCAATAATTCAACAGCTGATTTATAGATTGTAACCGATCTTATACGTCTAGCCTATCTTGGCGGAATGGGCTTCTGCCAATAGAAAATACTTGCCGCTCCACACACCACCGCTCCATGCTTGCCCTATCGTTGCCCCCAGAACACCACCAACCACCAAGAAAGCGCCAAGAATGGTTTGCAGAACACCAGCACGCTTACTCCCCATAATGATCGGAACAATTCGAATCGTACGACCACCATTTGGAAAATCGAGATCATCCTGCGCGACATTATTTTTATCCACAAACACGGCGAAAGTGAGTCCTCAAGCCTTGCTAGTGTTCATGAATTTCTCAAATCCCGGAATAGTGGCTGATAATACCCTTAATGCCTCACGCGTCGGACCGATAAGGCGCTGATGTTCTCTGGCGAACAAAGAAGCTAAAGATCCGCTTAGTTTGATAGTTGTCATGACTTCTGCGCATGGATTCATAGCCGCCTCAGTAAATTTTGGAGAAAGGAAACGGTTAAGCTGTTTTTAGCTCAAAATAGCGCTTACCATTTCCTTTCTTTTTAGGTGGCATTTCCATTAATAACATATAGTTACAACGAAGAAGAACAGAAACGGCAAATCGCAGAAAATTGTCATAAATAGCAAGAATCTGCGCGCCTGACGCCCCGTAACGTTCTGGATCGCCGGAAAGGACCCGCCAGCCAGAGCGGGCCCTAATTTCATCAACCAATCAGCTTATAGCGACCATCCCGTGCATTGCGGCGTACACGCTCAATCTTGAGGCATAGCGCCGCATCTGGCTTTTTTGGGACAGGTACGCGGCAATATTCAGAAGCGCGAGGAATATTATTTATCCAGTCGATCACTTCACTTAAATACCAGGCCTTACGCCCTTCCGTAACCTGCACACGCTCCGGGAACTCTCCACTAGCCTCAAGGTTTAGCAGTGTACGACGACTCAGGGTTGTAATTTCCATCACCTGATTCATATCAACAAGGCGCTCGCTTAAACACATTTTGTCAGCGATAGCTTTTAATTCCTCTACAGCTTGATTCGGGTACATCATTTCGGCAATTGGCTTAAGGTCATTGTAATCATTCTGCATTGTATCCCCCTTTACACACGAGCCAGCGGCTGAACAGAAATACCTGAGCCAACAAACGCTGCAACCTTTACTGACAGTTCTTTAACAGACTCAGGCCAGTTCAGAGCATCAACATTTAAGACACCTGTCTTATAGACCTGAGCCTGTGTTTTTTTCGCGGTGTCGATTTGTACAGCGGAAACATAAACCGCTTTACCTACGCTCGAACCATCCCATACTACCAGTGCACCTGTTGCATCTTCCTGCATCAGTGGCGTAAATGCAGGAATTACCCCTTTATTAGCTGAAAATATCCCCAGCGTAGTCACCAGTGCTTCAGTGCCAGCCATGAGTTCAGTGTAATGAGTAGCCATTGCTCCCCCTTAGCCAATGCGAACGGTAACAAAACGATTGATGCGGGCCGGTATTGGCTGTGGTGCTGAATGTGTCTGCACATATTCAATAGCCGGATCACCAGGCACAATATAGTTTTTCGGTGCAAGTTCGGCTTTAGTCAGCCCCATTCGGATTAGCTCCGGATCCTGAATACCGCCATAGGCGACAATCCCCTGAAGAGCCGTATTGCCAAGCACCATCAAATCAGGATCAAGGAAATGTTTTTCTGTTCCGTCCTCGTCGGTATAACGCCCGCTGTAAACAACAATCGCAACATCGCCCATATACCCTTTAAAACTCACCGAATCACCAAGGTCTTTAAGGGCCGTTTCCAGTTCGGAATTAGAACCACGACGGGTATCCAGAGCCTCTTTTATCGCTCTGAATGAACGGTATTTCTTCCATACATTACCGCCCATAATGATAATATTAGTGACGCCCTCACTAAATTCTGCGTAGCTCTCAATATCATCATTTGGATCAAAAGTTTCTTTATCCTTACCTGACCACTCAGCACCGCCAGACTGAGTGATGATATTTTGTGGTTTAATATTCCAGTCCAGCTCATAACGTTCAATACCATCGCCCTCAATGATATTTTTCCCCGTTGTGATTGCCTGAACAGCAAGCCATTCAATACGTGCACGAATAGCTTTAGCTTGATTTACAATCGCCTGTTTAACTTTAATATTACGCGCCCCAAAAGCATTGTATTGCTCAGGTGATACACCAGCAGGGCGCACAGCTAACTTATTTGGATCAATGCTGCTTTTCGGCTTCATATAGCCTGGACGAATTGTTTTTGATTCGTACCCTTCGTCACGTGAAACTTTACTACCCACCATAGGAGAACAAAACGCTGCAATTGGGATATTTGGATCGTCGATTGTATCAAGAATAATATCGCGCGATTCAAACATTACCGAGCGAGTAAAAAACAAACTGGTAAACAACGCATTTAGTTGTTTTTGTACATCTACAGCATTAACCACCTGTACAAGCTGAGTAGGCGAATATAAATCAACCATACGCATCCTCTTTGCATTCATTAAAAATAATTGTGGATATATGCTATCACCGATATTTGTCATGCGAATACATGCAACCGAGTGCAATGTTGTATAAAGTTTTGGGGTGACAACTTCAGTGCGGAAAATTAGTGTTAATATCTTCACTCCCTTTGGTCGGGATTTATGTAGCATGCCGGAAAATTTATTTTTTCCGGCCTTTTTTTATTGGCAATATTTAAAACGGGATATCATCTCCCCATTGCTCATTATCTCCCACTGGTGGCTGGCTTCCTTGCTGATCTGCCTGTTGTTTTGCTCTGTTCAGTGCGTCAGTAGCCTGCCCCTGTTGGCCTTTATTGCCGCCCGGTCGCACCGATCGCGCACTGATTACGCTGTCTGCGATAACCTGCCAGCCCTGCCGCGTTTCGCCGTTCTGTCCAGTCCACTGGCTCATCTGCATGTTACCCGCCACGCTCAGGAGTTCGCCTTTGTGATGCTTTGCCAGCGCGTCGGCTTGTCTGCCAAACGCCAGGACAGATAACCACATCGTCGCCTGACCGTCATCCGACTGACTGCAGGGCAGTGATACCGCCATACGCGCCAGCGTCATGGGGGTGCCCTTGCTGGTCTGTTTTGTCTGCGGGTCGTCCACCAACCGCCCGTAAACTGATATTTGCGCCGTCATGCTGCCTGCTCTCCGGACTTAATATTGATTGTTGTCACTTCCTCCGCTTCAGCAATCTCCCGTTCGGTCAGAGTGGCAAAGTTTGCAGCCGCCGTTGTCATGAATGCGCTAATCAGTTCGGGATGTGCTTTCGCGTATCCTTCCCCGGCGTTGCGGTCGATGATTTTTATCGACACCCTTAACCAGTGTTCCGTCAAATCAAGGGCGTGCGATTGTGATTTTTTTGTGTGCTTCGCTGTCATAGGCTTTATCTCACAGCAGTAAATTAAAATTTTTGCGTTTTAACCCTTCACCTGTTCACCTTTTGATATTTTCTCTTTTAATTCATAATGTTAATGGGTGAACAGTTTCACAAAAACTATTCACCAACTGTTCACCACTGTTCACCCTTGAAGCTCAATAAACAATCAAAAAGGTGAACAGTGAATAGTTTGGTGAACAGTTCATAAATAACTGTTCACCCTATAATATACTGATATAAAAGATATTTATGACAGGGTGAACAGTGGTGAACAGTTATTCCATAAGTTTAATTTTTGCTATCGTCATTAGTGACCGATACACATGATGGCATCCAGTCTTCTGATTCCTCCGTCAGTGTCACGTTTGAACGCAAACCGTGCTTCGTTTTCCGTTTCATATACTCCCTGCCATATTCCGCCATTGCCCCCGGCATATCTTTACCGAAGCGCGTCAGTGTTACAGGTTTACCAAACCCATGTGCCCTCATATAAGCCAGATAGGCATGATAGAGATACCTGCGTGGGCTGAATGGCACAATTTCAGCATTACCCACTAACAGGCCATCACACATTACCGATGCCATGAGATAGCCGCAGAAGTCCACCAGCGAATCCCCCTCTCGCTTTATCGCCAGTGCTTCTTCAGATTTCTGCTGCTCATATAACAGGCGTCTGGCTTCGTCCTGATCAGCAAACCGTGTAAGCAGATGACGAATCACTACCGCCAGCTCACCTTCTATTTTTTCCGCCAGCATCGAATCGCGTTCGTTCTCCGGTACAACTTCCGAAAAATTGAATATCACCCGACGACGTGAGATCCCCCCGCTGCGGTCACTGAATGACATGGCGTTATTGTTAACCGCCAGCACTACTGCCGGAATACGCGTTGAATAGGGGGCTTTGTGTTTCGGGTCAATTGCCACCTTGTCACCGCCTGTAATGGCCTTAATCCCTGCCCCATCACCAGCGTAGCGGGTCATATCCGGCATGATAATCAGCGAAAAGCCAACCACTAACGCACGTTCCCTTGCATCTTCCAGCGCCTTCATGCTTGCTGATACTGTATTAGCCTTACCCGCCAGCATGGTGCAAATCTCCGCCATCACGCTTTTACCACTTCCCCCCGGCCCTGTTACCTCAATGAATAACTGCCAGTCGTACCGGTTCGCCAGCACCATGAATAATGCCGCCAGTACGCGATCTGCCTTGCGGTCATTCTCAGCCACCGAACGGCGCAACCACTTCCAGAAATTCGGCGCATGTGTTGCCAGCGTTTCCCCCTCTGCTGGTGGGCTGAAAGGTAATTCACTGGCAATTAACAACCAGTCGTTTTTGTTATGCTCCCGAAAATTACCTGTTCTGGTATCAAATACCCCGTTACTGAATCCAATCAGGTTACGGGCTGTATTCCCCATTACAGGCAAACTTAACTTCATGGTATCTACCGCCGATTTAATGGCGTTCTGCGAATAGCTGATCTCCGCATCAATGAAAATCTGCGCCATAGCACGCTGTAACTCTTTATCCTGAACCGGCTCCCATACAACGCCGTTGTAATGATGAACGGTGTCAGAGTCGGCATTGATTGCCAGTTCGCCGCCGTAATGTGCCAGGAGAACTTCACCGCGCTGGCTGGCCCCCATCTGATTCAACGCCAAAGATGAAGCACGCTCGTCATTTTTGCGCTCTGCCTTCTTCACTGGCAGTTCAATCACCAGACTTTCCCCATGCTCCGCTTCAGCTTTTAGGCCGACAAGGCGCGGAGTCCAGTCTTCAGGCTCTCGATCAACAAAGCTACGGTAACAACGTGCTTCCTTTACGCCTGCAATAGCAAGTAATGTCGCAACCTTCGTCAGATTTTTCTCTGCGATCTTTCCGGCACGATAAACACGCACATAATGACGGCCTTCATCGATAATTTGCATATCATCCAGGTTTTCCAGTTGTTCCGTACCCAGAATTACTGGTGGTGTATCATCTGCTGCAATATGCTTACCCGCCCATTCATTCCATTCTTTTGCATGGCTCCAGGCATCACTGCCAGCAAAAATGATGACTTCTGTCATTTTGTCGCGCGGTTGGTATTTTAAGTTCGGAGCACGTTTCATTTGTTACCTCCGGCAACTAACATTGCCCGAATTTTGCGGATATAGCCTGCGGCACGCCTCTGATTATCTGTCTTGCAATTTTTTACCAGAATGAAATCTCTTTCGAACTGCTGACGCGGCATAACACATTCAAAATCATAACCATCACGCAAATAAGAGACACGGCGATCATCAACCGAAATAATCTTTACTCGATAGCCATAGCTATCTTTGAAAATATCCCCAAGGCTGATTTTTGAATGAGTTTGACCGCTGGCAATAAAGCCAGAAAATTTATTTTTCATTTTTATTCTCCGGTATAGCTCTGGTCGTGTATTTTTATAGCTTCATCCAGCTCTTTGATGACAGGATCAAGTAACGTAATTAACGCTCCAGCTAAATTAGCATCCCGTTCATCGTGTTCCGCATTTGTTGTCCCATCAAGCCAGGTTGATAAGATTTCTCGCATATTTTTGCCACAAACGAGCGCGTTTTCAGCATGTGTCAGCACTTTAAAATAAAGATCATTCATGGCACACCTCCTGACGAATACGGGCGGCGAATATCATCACGCAGCCAGTTGGGGATTGCTGGCGGGCTTCCTGTTCGCTGGTGGCCTCGATGGTAATCACGCGCGGTTGTGCCGTACTCAGGGCGATAAAACGCCAGATGAAATTGTTTTCACATTTCTGAATAAACAGCGTGTTTTCTTCCCGCCCTTTCCAGAAAGCCGCAGTATAGCCCATCTCCTTAACCATCTTGCGGGCATCAACCAGCGTGTCAGCGGCTACATGTACCGTAGTTGCTCCATCTGCTATGCGATCGCGATGTAGCGCCAGAAAGATGTATATAAATTTAGGGTGAGTTTGGGTATGCTGTGTTCCAGCCATAGTCGTTACCTCGTTTAACGGTTTGGTTAGAAGCCCGGTTAGTGTTCGCGCACTGCCGGGTTTCGTCGTTTTTATGAATCGATCATTGTGAGATACATAGCGACCATAATGTGAGATATACATTATATTGTGGTGATATACATTGCAAGTGTTTTTATATCTCACTTTTGTGTATAGTGATATACACATAACAAATTGGTGATTAACTATGTCTGTATACAAAAATGCAAAATCGCAAATGACAACGATCAGGGTTCCCCACGATGTTATGGAGGGCATGGAATCCGTAAAACTGGACGGCGAAAGCAACGCCGGATTCATAGTAACCGCCATGCGCGGTGAGATCGCCCGCCGCCAGGCAGAAGGAAGCGGAGAAAATCCCCTCGTGTCTTCACTGGATGCCTTAGCTAAGGTCGAACAAATCGGCATCAAGGCAGCGGAGGAAATCGGGCAACTCGTAGCCGTCGCTCGTGAAGAACTCCAGCGGCGTAAAGCCAAAGAATCTGAATAATTAGTATCAGCGCCGTGATGTGAGTAACTACGGCGCATTGCTATGTAAATACTGGCAATAAACAGAAAAGGTAGTTCTACTCCGAATAATTTTATCTGACACTACTCCTGAACTAACATGCGCTTATCTTACAGGATATAAATATAAATCCATAAAATCACGATTAAATAAAGTCGCTCCAAACATAAACCACACCCAACGCTTAACAAGATAGCAACAAACAGATAAATAACTTGCAGAAATATTTATCGCAAGGATTATCATTATTAATGACAAATCACTTTACCAAGTCATTCCCCTCTCTTATCATAAAGAGAAAGTAATAAATAAGTTAAGGGAGTTAGAATGCTATGAATCTAAAAAAAATAGCCACAAACACAAAAAACAAGATAACAGAAACATTCAATAAACTTATATTAGAGGCATCTAAAACCCCCACACAAGATGAAATTAAAATACTTGAGAGAAGGAGTAAGAAGTTTAATCACTCCTTTTTCTCATACGCAGTCACAGGAGCTATAATAGTTTTTTTCTCTCAACCATTAATAAAATACGCAAACCCAATACTTATTTTATTGAGTGGCCTGCTATTGTCTCTCACCATTATCCACCTCAGAATTCTTTATATTTCACAAACAAATAGATCATGGACAAAAAATAAAAAAACTGCATATATTATTTTAATTTTATCTGTATGTTTCCTAGCGTCAACATTGACGTTGCTATATCAGGCTTACGATAATAACATCACACACAAATTGTACTGTAAAAATATACAACAACTTATTGAAAAAAGGATAGAAACAGAAAAAACATCAGCATATTCAGTGGGATGCAATGCACCCCTGTATATGATTACTCTTTATTTGGATTTAATCTCTTATAAAGAATGTTATTACTGATTTGAGTACAAATTCTCAAATCAGTAATTCATAATATTTTATTCTGAGATAATTTAAACTACCCACTCACCTCGAATCCATGCCTGCACTTCTGAAAGACGATATGCAACAGCAGTGGAACCAATCTTGATCCGCTTAGGAAATTTTCCTTCCTTCTCCAGCTTCCAGCGTGTGCTGTTTGCAAGAGTGGTTAGCTCCCGACATTCTTTCTCACGGATCATACGATCGATGTTAGGAATGTACTCCAGACCCTTTTTATCAACAATTGCCATTTTTTTCATGTTAACCAGCCTTTTGTTTGAGGATTGTCACTTTTGAATCAGCACCTGCGATGCTATTGAGATATGTAGTCCAGAGTTCCAGAGCATCCAGTTTTTTAGCCATAAACTTACTCCGGTTGTAAACACCTGCCACGCCAGGTAGCGCATGGCCTAACAGTTGTTCTACTACATAAAATTCAACACCGAGATCACTTAGATGAGTAGATAGCGTTCTTCTAAGGTCGTGTAGTGACCATTGTTTTTCATGGCCCAAACGTTTACCGATTTTCCCCCCAATCTTGCTTACGCTTTCTCTAATTCGCAGACTTCCCAGCACATAACCAGTATGTTTTGTCTCTTCGTGAACATCCGTTACCCACTGTCGTAGAATTTCAGGTACTGGTCTGACGATTTCAACACCAGTTTTTGAGTGATCTTTTGGTACAGTCCAAACCCAACTTTCGAGATCCCATTCGCTCCATTCAGATAATCGGGCTTCACTCATTCGACATCCAAATACTGTACAAAGCACAAACATTTTTCGCGTGTATTCAGACATTAGTTTTAAATCAGGCTCGACAAAAATTGCCTTCCAGAGCTGGCCCAGTTCGGCTTCATCCAGAACCCGATCCCGCTTACCTGCAATCTGCCCCACATCACTCATGCGCAAATCCTTTAAAGCATCACACGTCGCGTACTGGCGTACCCGACAAAAACGAAGAGCTAATTTAGTGTCAGAAAAAACATACGCCGCCATAACTGGTGCATTACGTTTAATTCGGTCAAAACAGTCCAGCCATTCATATAGGTGAGTGTCATTTACGGGCAAATGACCGATATAGGGAAAGATATGCTTTCGAAATCTGCCAAGCGTTACAGCATGAGTTTTACGACGCACCTTACAGTAATTTTCATACCAGTAATTTAGTGCATCCTCCACTGTGACCGGCTTTAAGCGTTCTTCAGCCTGAATCTTAATCTGGATACGCGGATCACGTTTGTCAGCCAACCAACCACGGCACTCGTCGCGCTTTTCCCTTGCCTGTTTGAGTGACATATCAGGATATTTACCCAACGTTAGCCAGACCGGAGCAGCCCGGCCACCTGCTAACCTGTAGAAGAAAACAAAGCTCACAGCCCCCTTGGTACTCACACGAATAGAAAGCCCCTTTCCATCAGCAATGGTGATCTGCTTTTCTCTGGGTTTCCCCAGATATCCTTTAAGTGCTTTGTCGCTCAGTTTGTTCTCGCCAGCCATTTTTAGCCCCAAAAAGCAATACAAGCTGCAATACAGAGATGATTGCAACACACAGATAACGAGGAAAATCCAGTGAAAGCGCCAGATAAACTTATTCTTTATTATCAAAAGATTAAGTGTAAAAACCAGCAACTACACGAAAGCCTCAGAAAGCCATGCTAAGTGCTTGGGTTTGACATATCCCGGCGTAAATTCAGAGGTGGAGCCGCCACGGGAACGGATAACCTCACCGGAAACAATCGGCGAAACGTACAGCGCCATGTTTACCAGTCCCGGAATTTGTGAGAGATAGACTTTCTCCGTAGTGAAGGGATAGCTCTCACGGAAAAAGAGACGCAGAAACAGCGGATCAAACTTAAATTTCTGCTCATTTGCCGCCAGCAGCTGGGCGGTTGTGTACATCGACATAAAAAAATCCCGTAAAAAAAGCCGCACAGGCGGCCTTTAGTGATGAAGGGTAAAGTTAAACGATGCTGATTGCCGTTCCGGCAAACGCGGTCCGTTTTTTCGTCTCGTCGCTGGCAGCCTCCGGCCAGAGCACATCCTCATAACGGAACGTGCCGGACTTGTAGAACGTCAGTGTGGTGCTGGTCTGGTCAGCAGCAACCGCAAGAATGCCAACGGCAGCACCGTCGGTGGTGCCATCCCACGCAACCAGCTTACGGGTGGATGTGTCCAGCATCAGCGGGGTCATTGCAGGCGCTTTCGCACTCAACCCGCCGGGCGCGGTTGCGGTATGAGCCGGGTCACTGTTGCCCAGCGGCTGGTAATGGGTAAAGGTTTCTTTGCTCGTCATAAACATCCCTTACACTGGTGTGTTCAGCAAATCGTTAACGGCATCAGATGCCGGGTTACCTGCAGCCAGCGGTGCCGGTGCCCCCTGCATCAGACGATCCAGCGCAGTGTCACTGCGCGCCTGTGCACTCTGTGGTGCTGCGGCCAGAATACGGCGGGCCGTTTCCACGGTCATACCGGGGGTTTCGGCCAGCACGCATGCCTGTTCTTCGCGTCCGTGAGCCTCCTCACAGTTGAGGATCCCCATAATGCGACTGTTTTCTGCCGCAACCGCTGCGGTGATCTGCGCGTTCACGTCCGGCTGCGCAGCGCTGGCGTTCTCGCCCTCCGTCGCTTGCACCACGCCAGTAACGTCAGCCTGCGAAGCAGTGGCTGAAACAGTTGTTGATTGAGTCTCTTTGGTCATTCGCCCTCCTGAGAGACGGGATTTACGTGCATCCAGTGCATCACGCATAACGGTGATCGCATCGGTGCTGTTGACAAGTTCATCAGCCAGTCCGGCATCAATGGCCTCCTGACCGCTGTACACTGCAGCCTCGGTATCCAGCACAGCCTGCACGGACAGGCCGGTATATGCCGACACCTTCTGTGCAAACATCCGGCGGGTTGCATCCATCCGGGACTGCAATGTTTCCCGGACATCATCCGGTAGATGGCTGTAGGGGTTGCCATCCACCTTATGGCTGCCGCTGTAAATCAGCGTGATTTCCACGCCCTGTTTCTCCAGCGCAGCACTGTGAGCCATCATGACGCCGATGGAGCCTGTCCGGGCGGTCTGCGTGACCAGACGCCGGGAGGCGGCGCTGGCAAGCAGCTGACCTGCACTGCAGTTCATGTCGTTGGCCAGCGCCCATACCGGTTTTATGTCTCGCACACGGGCGATGATGTCAGCACAGTCAAATGCTCCCGCCACCATCCCGCCCGGTGTGTCCATATCCAGCAGAATGCCGTCCACCATCGGATCGCTG
>ERZ773115.1653-NODE-1653-length-19805-cov-3.704810_pt1 | contig 19805 bp, 6 predicted proteins | sample MGYA00511116_ERZ773115 | MGnify/ENA primary metagenome ERZ773115 (study PRJEB29015, sample SAMEA2737869) | human gut metagenome | biome: human gut; feature: human-associated habitat; material: faeces | place: China | collected 2012 ... | reverse complement strand
AGTTCCGCCCTGCGGGCAGGGGCGCGTTCCGGCGTAGCTGGGGGAATGGTGCTGGGCGAGGAGATGACGACGGAGAAGTTACAGGATTTGGCCGATCCGGTAATGCAGAGTTTGGCTTCCGTGATGGCCGGGGAGGCTCCGGGGATTGATTGGGAGCGGTTTTGGAAGGATTTTACGAACCGTGACCAGAATATGGAGTTGTTTGGTTCCGTGCTGGCGTTTGCGCTGGTGGGGGCCGGGGCGCGGTTTACGGCTGAGGCCGGGATGCAGCGGCAGTTGAGCCGGGAGTATGGGAAGCTGAAGCGGACGTTTGGTTTTAGCGATTCCCTGCTTGCCCGGATGCGGGCGGAGGAGAGTGACGTGGCGCGGTACGCGATGATGCAGGATGGGATTCAGGATTTTATGCGCCGGAATTACGGGCAAGAAGTGGACGGAGTGAAGGTGGGGCTGGGGGACAGGGACGGGATGAGGAAGCTGGCCGCACGCGGCGGGGTGAGGACGATGGATGTGGTGGCCGCCGCTGAAGCGCATGCTGCGGAGACGGCGAGAGGGGTGGATGAGGTGCGCGTGGACGGAGCGGAGGTTCAGGATGGGAAGGGTGCTGTGGTGGATGTGAAGGGGCCGGAGAGCGGAGGCGTGAGCGAGGTGGGGAGCGGGCCTGTGTTGAGCTTTGAGCATGGGCCTGTACCGAAGCGCAAGGGGAGGAGGCAAGCAGATGAGAAGGAGGCGATGAAGCAGTATGTGGAGGCTGTGAATGAGCAGTTGCGGGAGTTCGGGGCGAGTCCGATCCGCGAGGAGATGAATGAGTTTACGGAGGAGATGCAGTATGTGGTGGAGCTGGGGGACAGGCCGGAGTTTTATGATACGTATGATGATGCGTATGAGGCCGTGCTGCGGCATTTGGAGGAACGGGAGGATGAGGTGGTGGCCGGGCTGAAGAGCAGCTTGCGGCAGTACCGGGATAAGGATGAGGGGTATGTTGGGAGGGTGCAGGATGAAGCGAATGAGGAGATGATGCAGCATTTGAGCGATGTGGGGCAGGATGGGAGGATGAGTTTTGACCGGAGCAAGTTGAGTGTGCCGATGACGTTGGCGCAGTTGAAGACACAGGGTGATTTTATGCGTAAGTCTGCCGAAGGCCGGGAGAGGATTTATGCGGCGCAGATGGGAGTGGAGGCCGGGGTGGATGCTGCCCGGTTGCGGGTGTACGGAGCCAATGTGGCGCAGGAGTTTGCGAACGGACGGTATGAGGTGGTGAGCAGATTGTACCGGGGGGCTAATCCGTTTGACGTTTATGAGGAGTGGACTGAGGGGATGACGAAGGTGTTGATTAAGGATAATGAGTGGACGGTGGCGGAGTTTGAGGATGAGCTAAAGCAGTTGGAGGGTGCAACGGGTGAGACGTTTTTGGCGACCGGGGAAGGGGTGGACAGGTTACAGGCGGTTTGCGAAGGGGTGAGCAAGGCGGCGCGAGCACATTTGATGGGGCACATTTCCGATGAGAGGCTGCCGGATAAGTTGCGGCGGTGGTTCAAGATGTTCGCTTTGTTGTTTGCCAAGTATTTTGAGTTTGCACAGGATGTGATGCTGGCGAAGAAGATGCTGGGCGCGGACGTACAGGGGAAGATGAGCGAGAAGTTTCGCCGCTTGTTGAATGATTTTGCCGGGTTTGACGAGGCGGCGATTGCGGAGCGCGCGAGGAGGGAGGAACAGGCGCAGATTGAGGCGGAGGCGATGGGGGATGTGCCGGAGATTGGAGAGTGGGTGGCCGGGAGGCTGCCGCACCCGAAGACGGCGGCTGAGGCCGGTTCCGATTTAACCGGAGAGCTGCAACGGATTTATGATGCCCTGACGACGACGCGGACGGCCAAGGGCAGACGCAGGAAGGATGGTACGCTGGGGAAGAGTTTTGAGCAACGGGTGGTGGCGCGTGCAGAGCAGTTTTTCAGCCGGGAAGGGCGTGTGTCCGATGTGCTGGAGGCGGCGAATGAGGCCGGGTTTGATTTTGCCGATTCCGGGGAGTTGTTGAGCGCGGTGTATGATAGCGTGGTGTATGGGTATAAGCGGTATGCGGCGCGAGGGGAAGGGCAGGAGGTGAGTTTCAGCATGGGGGACAGGGTAAGGCGCGTACCGATGGCGGAGGCCCGGCGTGTGGCTGATGCGTTCCACCGGGTGGAGGGGATGGAGCCTGTTGCTGCGGATGTGCCGGCAGCGTATGCTTCTGATTTGAAGGATGCGCTGGGGGATATTCGGGAACGGTATAGAGTGTTGCAGAAGGAGACTCAGGAACAGGGGTATGCGCTGGTGATGGGGGACGGGAAGCGGGTGCAGGTGGGAGGCAAGGGGTGGAGGGAAGTGAAACAGCATGCAGCCGATAGACGGGTTTTAGCTGCGTTAGCCGTGCTGCCGGAGTTGGCCGGGCGGGCTGAGTTTATTTATTCCGGCGAGAATTCAGATTTGAAACGTAAGCCTAATATAGCCAGATTTCATTATTATTTGACGAAAGCGGATTTCAAGGGGGCTTCCGGTGATGGGAGTGCTGATTTGGCCTATGTGAATATTGCCGTGGCAGAGGGGAAGAATGGGGAGTTGTTTTATGATCTGGATGCTTCCACGGTGGAGGACGTAGATAGCATGAAGGGTACTTCCGCCACCCTGCAACGACCCCGCGTCCCAAACACGGGCGAGGCAGGGGATGGAGTACCCCACAAGGGAAGGGTAGCGTTGTTGAAGGAGTTTGTCAATTATGTTGACAGAGATTTAGCTGGACAAGGAAGAGAAGGGCGTGAGGTGAGTGTGCAGGATGTGGAGGCGCAAGGTGGTTTTGATGAGCATGGGGTTCTGGCTGCGGAGAATGCGGTGGTGGTGAAGCCGGATGGCGATGTAACGATGTCTGTCCGCGCTCTGCATGTAAGTCCTCACAGTTTCCGGAAGTTTGATACGGCGTTCATGGGCAAGGGCGAGGGAGCGCAGGCGTATGGCTGGGGGCTGTATTTTGCGGAGAATCCGAAGGTGAACCGGAGTTATCTGAACCAGTTCGCGCAGGACAAGGCGACATGGAGGTTCAGGGAGTTGGAGGCTTCCAATGTGGATGATATGGCCAGAGGGTTGCGCGACCGAATAGTTTTCCCGGAACATGTCAATCGGTTTGAACCAGGCGTGTTGGATGCCGTTTATAGTGTTCTTGGCGATTTGTCTGACGCCAGAGGGGATAAGGGGAAGATAGAAGCGATTAAGGAGGAATTGAGGGAAGATATCCGCATCAATGAAGGTTATTCTGACCAATATCCCCAGGCAAAAAGACAGGCCGATGCTGAAAATATAGCTTACCAATATTTGCTTGATCATCTGGACGAGATAGAGGTCAGGACGGGCATGCCTTCCAATTACCGCGTGGAGCTGAATGTGGAGGATTATTTGGACTTCATGGAAGGAGGGGAGCTGCTGTTTTGGGATAAAGGGTACGGCTCATCTACAACATCCAGAATAGGGGATTGGCTTCTGGATGAGGGCAAGGAAGAAGCGTATTCTTTGTTCAACGACAAGGATCCGGAAAATGGGTATTGGATGGGGGGCAAGATTTACCGCTCGTTGGAGGATGCTTTGGGAAGCCCCAGAGAGGCGAGCGAGTTTCTGTTAAGGCATGGAGTGAAGGGCATCAGGTACGCAGACGGTTTTTCCCGCTGGAAGGCGGAGGAGAAGCAGACGTATAATTACGTGATTTTTGACGGCAACGATATTAAGATTACGGCGTTTGCGGACGAGTCCACCGGGGGAGCGTGGGCGGATTATGTGGATGGGTCGGCGACGTTTTCTATAAGGGAAAAGGCGTCCATCAAGAAGAAGGCGGTCGCTGACGGGACGTTCATGAAGGCGCCTAACGGAGCGAATACGAATCTGACGGAAGACCAGTGGCTTTCCGTGCGCACGGAGGCGTTTAAGAATTGGTTTGGGGATTGGGAGCATGACCCGGAGAATGCCAGCAAGGTAGTTGACGAGAACGGGGAGCCGAGGGTGGTGTATCATGGGAGCGGGGCGAAGTTCAACACGTTCTCACATAAGTTCGCCATGAAGAACGGCGCAGTGAAAGGACGCGGCTTTTATTTCACGGATGATCAAGGTTATGCGGAAGGCTTTGCGCCGAAGGGCGGACATCTTTTTAAAGTTTTTCTGAATTTGCGCAATCCGTTTGATGCGGAAAAACTTTCACTGAGCAAGAAAGACGTCGAGCGCGTGATAGAACATCTTGACCCTGACGGAGATCTTATTGTTTCTGATTATGCGAGTAGCGCGAATGGTTATCCTGGGAAAGCGTGGTATCGGAAGGCGTTGAAAGAAACGGTTGATGCGATTGTGGACAGCAGCGTGAACGACGCGGATATTATCAGCGAACTCTATACTATTGGTGGTCAGGAAGCGGCTCTTCGTGCGGTCGCGGAGACGCTTGGACGTGATGGCTTCATGTCCCGTGGGCCTGTTAATATGCAGATAGTGTTCTCTTCCACGCAGATCAAGTCCGCCACGGATAACCGGGGGACGTATGATCCGAAGAATCCGGATATTACGTTTTCCATGCGGATGATGCGTGGTGGGCAGAGTGTGTGGGATTATCTGGCTGGGGTGCAGGGGCATGCTTTTGAACAGGAAGCAAGGTTGTATGAAGCAATGCAGAAACGGCTGGAGAGCGCGTTGCAGGCGAACGGGTTTACAAGGGATGGAGTGTATAAGGATGAGCAGGGAAGAGATGATGAGGCTGTGAGGGAGCGGATGCTGGCCGTGATGGCCGTATGTGATGCCGTGGTGACGGAGCTGCCGAAGGACGTGCGCGGAGGGATCAGGCCGGAGGTTGTTGCTTCCTACCGGGAGGAGGTGATGGCGAAGAAGACGTGGAGAGGGCGGATGAATGCGCTGATGCGTATGGTGAAGTATGTGGATTGGCATATTGTGAATGAAGGGAAGAAGAGCCGATTTAAGGAGTTTGAACGGTTTAGAAAATGGGCGGCGGCAAGCGTGGGCGAGAACCGGGTACGGCGTGGGAAGATGAATGCGGAGATTCAGAAGCGGCTGGATATGGTGGAGAGGGCGTTAGAGTTGGATGCGGATGAGCTGGAAACGGCGAAGAATACGGCTGAGAAGGTGGTGGAGGAGAAGGCATTGATTGGCGGGGCTGAGTATGATGAGGCGGTGGAGTGGGTACGTGCGCTGGATGCGTTTGGCGGGTTGTATGAGAGGAATATGCACGGGAGGCTGACGGCTGATTTGGAAAGAGTGCAGGCCGCGCTGGATGCCCTGAAGGAGATGTATTCTGCCGGGAGGCTGGCGAATGAGGCGTTTTGGGAGGATCGGCGTGAGCGTATTGCGGATTTGCTGGATGAGGCCGGGAAGGGGCTGGGGCGTGAGCAGCCGGTGAGCGTGAATGAGCGCACCGGAGCGGCGAAGCATGATGTGGGTGTGGGTAAGGGGATGCGGAATTTGGTGCGGGGGTTTGTGAGTTTTGAGAATTTGATGGAGGATTTGTTTGGAGAGGGGAAGGTGACGGAGTATTTTGCAGAGGGCATCAGGAAGGCGCGGCTGGAGTTTAATGATGTGCGACAGAGGCGAGTGTTGCGGTATTACGGTGCCTTGTACCGGATTGCGAGGCCGGAGGAGTTTTTGAAGAGGGCTGACAGAAAGGTGGATGGTCAGGTGAAGCTGGGCGTGAGGCGTGTGGTGGATGGTATGTTGAAGGATTTAAGCGAGAATCGGACTTGGGGGATTGAGGTGAAGATGCCAGGCGAGTTCAGGAGTGAGCGGGTGCGGATTGAAGAGGCGCTGGCGGTTGCGGAGGGTAAGATGGAAGCAGAGCAGATGCCGAAGTGGGCGAAGAATCAGAAGGCGATGGATGCCCTGAAGATGGCGTTGAGCGAGATTCCGGCGAAGAGCAGGAAGGAGTTTGTGAAGTTTTCATGGCTGGAGCAGGGCGCGGAGCTGGTGGAGATGGAGATGAGCGATTTGGAGGCGGCGTATTTGCTCCAGATGTCCGCGATGCCGGAGTATGAGGATAATCTGGAGGCGTTGGGTTTTGACGAGGCTGCGATTGGGAAGGTGAGGGATCATATTGATGTGCGGGCGTTGCGGGTGGCGGAGTATTTAGGGGAGGAGTATGAGCGGGGATATAAGGAGTATAATGAGGTGTACAGGAGGTTGTTTGGGTGTGATATGCCTAAAGTACAGAATTATGCTCCGGGGTTTTTCGTGACGGATAATGCCGCTGAAGCCGTTGATCCGATGGAGTCCAGAGGGAGCGGATGGCTGAGTGTGGGGAGCATCAAGATGCGTCGGAAGCATTATGCGCTGCCGCGTGTGGTGAGTTGTGTGAATGCGTATTGGGCGCACAGTATGCAGATGGATCACTGGGCGAGTTTTGCGGAGATTATGAGGGATATGAAGGCCGTGTTGCTGAATGGAGAGCTGGGGAACAAGATTGATGCGGTGCATGGGGCGCAGGCAAGGACACATTTGACCAAGTGGGTGAAGGATTTAGAATTTGACGGTTCGCAGGATTCGGGCGGAGCCGGACAAGCTCAGCAAGTAGTGAGCCGGGTGTTGGGGGCGATGGCTCAGGGTGCGCTTTCATATAACCTGAAGACGTGTCTGAAGCAGCTCCCGGCCATGTTTTCCAGCATGGCGGATATGTCCCCCTCAGATGCCATGAAAGGGTTTATTGGGGCATTGGCGAATCCGGGACAGTTGGCGGAGGTTTGGATGAGTCCGACGATACAACAAAGGCTGATGCAGGGCATGAGTCCTGAAATGAGGCAGGCTTTGACGGCGAACAGGATGAAGGTGAGCATGCTGGGGGATGCCGTGGAAGCCGGGATGTTGCCGATTGGATTGACTGATGCGGCATTTACAACGTTTTCCGGGGGTATTGCGTATATGGCGGCCAAGAAGATAGCCATGAAAGAGGGATTGAGTGATGAGGTTGTGGAGCAGAGGGCGTTGGCCGCGCTGGACAAAGCGGTGCGGAGGACGGCTCAACCTATTGAGACAGAGCAGAAGAGCCCTTGGGAGATTCATGCGAACGCGCTGGGGCGTATGTTTATGATGTTCCGCTCTGATCCGCGCAAGCAGATAGCGTTGAGTTATATGGCGATTGCGAAGTGGAAGAGGGGAGAGATTGGTATGGGAGAGGCTGCGTGGCGGTTTGGTCAGGCGTGGGTAGTGTATGGGATCATGAATCAGGTGATTGTGGAGTTTCTTAAGTGGGTGATGGGGCAAGGTGACGATGAGGAAGAGTTGGATTTGTGGGATAGGTGGAAAGGGTTTGCGGTGAGTGGAGCGATGGGGGCGTTTTCCGGTATTTTTGGATTGGCTGAGGTAATAGAGTTCATCTATTCAAAACTGGCTGGCGAAAAGTACATGAAGTTTAGTAATACGATGGTCGATCATGCTGAGGCGTTATGGAGAGGAGGAGAAGGTGTAGTGAGGATGTATAACGGTGAGGAAGAGGAGTATGGGAAGGTAATGAATCAGTTGGGAAGAGGGTTGAATGGTATGGGATTGTTTGCGGCGGCAGGAAGGCCGGAGATTGGAGCCGCGGTGCAGGTGATGGGGCGTATTGTGAAAGAGACGAAGAGTATGGCCGGAACATGGGGGCATCTGTGGGATAATGAGATGGCTAAAGCCAGAGAGCAGCAGAGATTGATCCAAGCGACCAAAAAAGAAGAGAAGGAAGAACGGAAAGCAAAAATGGAAGAGAGGAAGGAGTTGATGGCGCGAGTGAAAGGTTTGGATTATTCAAGCCGGATGAAAGTGTATCAGGATGTCGGACTGGATAAAGAAGAGAGGAAGTTGATGGAAAACCGGGTGAAGATGGATGGAGCTTCCGAGGTTGTGAAGGCTGTGAGCCGGGTAAAGAAAGATAAGAGGAAAGATCTGGTAGAGAAGTTGAAGGGGACGATGAGTGAGGTGGAGTATGAGGAGTTTGTGACTGAGCTGAAGGAGAAGGGAGTGAAGTGGAAGTGATATGGCAGGTAATGCTATTTATAATGCTATTATTTCATAATATACTTATTATTAAATAGAAATATAGTTCTCCGTGTACCATTAATAAACCCTGCAAGTTTAAAGGCTTGCGGGGTTTTCTTTTAAGAAGGCATTATCATCATGCTGTATTCCGGTTTCCGTTCCCGTTTTGAGTGTATCTCCCTCCCTTTTTCAATTTGCCCGAAGTGTTGTTTAACTCCCCCGGATTTTTTAGTGAAAAACGGCTGCCGCACCTTTCGGCGGGGCAGCCCGTAAATGGAAGCGGTTCCTGTATAAGAAACGAATCTAGGCTCCGAAATCAAGGGTTTTAGGTTCTCGGCTCCAGACGCGGTGCTGTTTCATGGCCGTGATGAAGGGGGGCATCAGGGACTTGGTGTCCTTCGGCATGAGCAGCCCGGCGTCATCCATATCCTGGGGCAGGGAGGCTGCCTCAAGCATGGCTTTGGCGTTGCCGGGCAGTCCGATGGCCTTCAAGTGCCTGTAGGCCTGGCGCAAATGGTACTTGGCATCTCCGTCTTTCAGGAGCGTTGTGAGGCTTTGTTCCCCTTCCGGGACGATGACGGAGTCAAACAGGACGGAAGGAGTGCCGGACAGGGTTCCGTCAACAAACAGCTCTTCCCCTTCTTCCGTTGTTATGCTTCCCATGTGCGGGGCAATGATTTGGGGGTGGATGCCTTCTTCATGCAGGGCATCGCAGATTTCTTTCACGGATTTCAGGCTGACGCCGTCCGCTGCCAGTAAAGAGACGCGAAGGCCTTTGAGGTTGCCGTCCGTATGGGCATACAGGCTCAATGACGGATCTTGTTCCAGGCCGCAGACGGGCCTAGGAAGTTCCCTGCTGAGTTGCTCCCTGGTGAGTTGAATTCCCAGGTTGCGGGCCACTCCGCTTGCCAGGTCCGGATCAATGCGTGTCAGAAGGTCCACCACGCGTTCCCGGATATAGGGGCGCGTCACCTTACCCAGCTCAAAGCTGAAAGCGTTGATAATGTGCTCCTGTTCCACCGGAGTTTGACTCATCCAGAACAGCCGGGGGTGGGAATAGTATTCCGCGAAGGAGGGGCTTCGCAAACGTTCCTTGACACCGCTTACCGTCTGGGGGCTGGTAGTGAAGCCGCCTTTCTCCGGAGGCGTTTCTCTCGGCCAGTTGTTCCCGATGGAATTGGGATCATAGTTGGCCGGTGAGGCGTCTATCTGCATGCGGTGGAAGCCGTCCCTCTGATTGTTGTGGAAGGGGCAAATGGGGCGGTTGATGGGAATTTCCGTGAAGTTGGCTCCTCCCAGCCGGTGCCGCTGGGTATCGCTGTAAGAGAAAATACGGCCCTGGAGCAGCGGATCGTCTGAAAAATCAATGCCCGGCACGATATTGGCGGGGCAGAAGGCTACCTGTTCCGTTTCCGCAAAAAAGTTGTCCGGGTTGCGGTTCAGCACCATTTTCCCGACGATTTCCACGGGAACCAGTGCTTCCGGAATGAGCTTGGTAGCGTCCAGAATATCGAAGTCGAACTGGTCTGCGTCTTCTTCCGGGATGAGTTGCAGCCCCAGCTCGTATTCCGGATAATCTCCGGCTTCAATGGATTGCCAGAGATCCTTGCGGTGGAAGTCAGGATCGCGTCCTGTCAATACCTGGGCTTCATCCCACACCAGGGATTTTTTCCCGTACAGCGGTTTCCAGTGGAAACGGACGAAAGTGCTTTTTCCTTCTTCATTGACCAGTTTGTATGTATGGATGCCGAACCCTTCCATCGTACGGAAGCTTCTGGGGATGCCGCGGTCCGACATGGCCCACATGACGTTATGCAGAGTTTCCGGCTGCAGGGAGACGTAGTCCCAGAAAGAGTCATGGGCCGTCTGCCCCTGGGGCATTTCATTGTGGGGTTCCGGTTTGACGGCATGAACGAAATCCGGAAATTTGATGGCATCCTGAATGAAGAAGACGGGCGTGTTATTGCCTACCAGATCATAGTTGCCTTCCTTGGTATAGAATTTGGTAGCCCAACCGCGGATATCCCTTACTGTATCCGGAGATCCTCTGAAGCCCTGCACGGTGGAAAAACGCACAAAGACCGGGGTTTTTTCTCCCGGATCCTGCAAAAAAGCCGCTTTGGTGTACTTGGAAAGGGATTTGTACACCTGAAAATAACCATGTGCCCCGGAACCTCTTGCGTGAACCACGCGTTCCGGTATCCGCTCCTGGTCAAAATGAGCCATTTTCTCCAGAAAGTGGAAGTCTTCAAGCAGAGAGGGGCCTCTGCTTCCTGCTTTAAGTGTGTTTTGATCATCGGATATTTTAACTCCCAGGTTGCTTGTGAGGGCCTGTCCCATGCCGTTGGAGCGCATGGCATCCAGCTCCCTGATTTTTTCCGTAGCGTTATCCGGCATCTTCATGGAACCGGGCGCGGAAGGTTCCGCATTGGGCGGCGTAGGTTTTGGAGTGGGTTTGATCAATTCCGGATCAATTGTATCCGTATAATGGGGAGCAGCTTCTTTTCCGTTGGGAAAAGGGGCGGCGCTGTCTTCCATGGGCGGTTTCTTTTTTTTCATTGGCTTATTCATGAGGGACCGGATTTTTCTATGTGGGTAATAGTTCGACTTCCCTTTTCCCGGGGATGTTCCGTCCTGTTTTGTCATCAGTGTTTCTCCGGAGCGGATGAAAAATTTTTATAAAAACTGGTGATTAATATTTTATGTAATAAAGAACGGGCTGTGAGGAAATGCCTGTTTGATTGGCATGGCTGCGATGCCTGCAGCCTGTGTTTCATTTGCGGCAGGAAGAAGCGGAGATAACCGGGGTACAGCCGCGGGCAGGCGGAAAACAGTGGCCTCCTTGTTAAGCGGTGTTTCCTGCATCTGGTTCCGAAGGAGGAACGGAACCGTGTTGCCGGAACGGCAGGGCAGGGACGGCATTGCGTACATGATATGGAACGGAGCTTCCACAAATTTTCATAGACGAGGGGAATAAATAGGTTATGATTTTTATGTCAATCGGGTATTGGAGAAAAGGCTCGCACCGTCCGGCGCGAGGCGGTTTTTCCGGTATGGAACCCTTTTCCTATTAATTTAAAGTAATGACGGTGCAAGAAATAGCTGAACAGAGTTTGAAGAGCCTTCTGGCTTCGCTGGGGTTTTCCGCGGATATCGAAGTAACGGAAACGGACGGCATCGTGTGCCTGAATATTTCCTCCCCGGATTCACAGTACATCATTGGGGGGGACGGGGACAGGCTGGATGACCTTCAGTATCTGGTCAACCGCATGATCCAGCGCAAGATGGAGGATGCTCCCCGCGTGAAGGTGGATTGCGACCATTACCGGGAGCGCAACGAAGCCCGTCTGCTGGAAAAGGCCCGTTCCCTGGCCGAACGCGTCCAGGAGAGTGGAAAACCGATGAAGATGCCTCCGTTGAATGCCTACCACCGCCGCCTGGTGCATAATGCCCTTCAGTCCATGGAAGGAATTGTGACGGAGTCCGAAGAAGGGGACAGCCGTTACAAGCGCATTACCATCAGAAAGGGCTGATGGATGGCAGTTTATTCATGAGGACTTTAGCGGTCATTGCATTTTTGGCTCTGGCGTTTCCGGGACGTGCGGAAATGGATGCCCTTTCCGTCTCCTGTTCTGCGGCTCCCTCCCTTCCATCCCCTGTTCTGGTTGTGTACGGTTCAGAGGAACCCGGTTCAGCGGAAGCCCGTTGGTTGAAAGCGCTCCAGCCGGGCACGGAAGAACGCCGCGCGCTGGATGAATATGTGCGTGACGTGCAGTTTGTCACGGTTCCCAGACATCCCTCCGTGAAGGATTGGGAAGAAAACGGCAGCCTGTCCCGTGCGGCGATGCATGGTGTGCGCATGCTGCCTTCCGTGGTTTTTCTTGACTCCAAAGGACGTGTGTTCGACCTGGTGGAAGGAGGGGCCTCTGCAGCTTCTCTGCGGGAAAAAGTGTCCCTGCTTGCGGAAAAAGCGCAGCGCGTGCGGCCGGTGACGCGGGTGAATGATATTCCGAAGGGCGGGGACCCTGCGGCAGAAGCCTCCGCCATCTGCCGGGAACTGGAACAGGTGCCTCCGGAGGCCTGGTTTCGGGATTATCCTGGCACCATGAAGCGTCTGGAAAAATTGAACTGTACGGTTCCGGCTTTTCTTAACGCCCGGGAGGCGGCCTTTCGTCTGGAGAAAAACAGGAAAACGGCCGAATTGCTTGGCGAGTCTTTCCGGGCTTGCAAAGCTTCTTCCATACGAACATGTCTGGAAGCGTGGCGTGCCTGCGCGGATGATCCCTCGTTATCCGTGGAGGAGCGCCAGTTAATTCTGCTCTCCATGGTGCATCCCCTCTGGGTGCGGCTGGAAGAGGTTCTGTACCGGGAAGCCCACACTCCGGAAAGCGAGGATGCCTTCAACCAGGCGGTTGCGGTTTTGGAAGAGGTCCGGGACATGAACCGTTCCAGCGTTTGCGGCAGACGGGCGCACCAGCTCAGGGAAGAGCTGAGAAGAGCCCGTCTGGCGGCTGCGCGGTATGATTAATGTGTCTTTCCTGAGTTGCCGGAAATGGACAGGAAGGCTCCCCTGCTTCCGTCACGGAATCAAGGGATGCGTTTTCCTCCGTGATTCCTCTTTCCACAGGAAGGACCGGGCAAATTGGCTTGATTTTGCCCCTGCCCGGGGCTAGTCTTCGAACCGTTATGACAGATTCATCCATCCCGGACATGATGGCGGAGGCTCGCCGAGGCCAATGGACTGACCAGCAACTGGCCGCCAAGGCTGTGGAACTGGCGGAGTCCATTTTAAAGCAGTCGAATGCCGGGATGAGAGGGAAAGAGAAGAGGCAGGCGCAGCAAATGGAGCGTATGATGAATGATCCGGCGGGCAAGGCGTTTACGCTGGCACTGGCGGATCGTGTGTTCCGTCCTTCTTCTCCGGCGCGGGGTGCTGAGTTGTTCCGCTATCTTTTGGACGGATATGGCGTTCCCCGTTATTTGTCTGCGGCGGACCGTTTCGCCATGAAAATGGGGGGGAGATTTTCCGCTCAATTTCCGGGTGTAGTCATGCCCATGATTACCAGCCAGTTGAGAAAAGAGAGTTCCAATGTAATTCTTCCTGCCGAGGATGGAAAACTGCGCCCCCACCTGCGCCGCAGGCGCAAGGGCGGCATCCGGATGAATATCAACCAGCTGGGAGAGGCCATTCTGGGTGAAAGCGAGGCGCACCACCGTCTTCAGCAGGTCGTGGACCGGCTGACAGACAAGGACTGTGACTATATTTCCGTCAAGATTTCAGCCATTTTCAGCCAGATTCATCTGGTAGCCTTTGAAGAAACCGTCAAATTGATTCAGGAGCGCCTGCGCATCCTGTACCGGGCGGCCATTACCAATGCGGTAACGTTGCCGGACGGTTCCAGAAAGCCCAAGTTCGTGAATCTGGATATGGAGGAATACCGTGATCTTCATATGACGGCGGAAGCGTTCAAACGTACGTTGATGGAGGATGAATTCATGCAGCTGGAGGCGGGGATTGTGCTCCAGGCCTATTTGCCGGATTCCTGGGAGGAGCAGATGAAGCTGTGCGCCTGGGCTAAGGAACGTGTGGAGCAGGGGGGGGCGCGCATCAAAATACGCCTGGTGAAAGGCGCCAACCTGGCGATGGAGAAGGTGGAGGCCTCCATGCATGGCTGGGCGCAGGCCCCGTATGGCACGAAAGCCCAGGTGGATGCCAATTACAAGAGAATGCTCCATTACGGCTGCATGCCGGATAATGCCAGATATGTGCAGTTCGGCGTGGCTTCCCACAACCTGTTTGATTTGTGTTATGCCATGCTGCTGCGTGAGCGGGAAGGCGTGCGTGACCAGGTGGAATTCGAAATGCTGGAAGGGATGGCGAACCATCAGGCGCGGGTCATCCGCCAGGCGGCGGACGGTCTGCTCCTTTATGCCCCTGTGGTTTTGAAGGAAGATTTTCACAGCGCTATTGCCTACCTGGTCCGGAGACTGGATGAAAATACCAGTGAGGAGAACTTCCTGCATGATCTCTTCGGCATGACACCGGGGTCCCGGAGCTGGGAGGTCCAGAAAAAGAGGTTTTTGAAGGCTTGTCAGGAAAAGGATGAGGTGAAGTACGGCCCCAACCGCACGCAGAACCGCGCTGCGGATCCCATCCAGCCCTCACATTACCGGGACGCCTTTGCCAACGAGCGAGATACGGACTGGTCCCTGCGGCAGAATGCGGAATGGATCAACGGGCTGATTGCCGCGGAGAAGGAAAAATCCGGCGAGGAAATCCCTCTGGTTATAGATGGTGAGGAAATTACGACTAATCTATGGGGCGTGGGGCGCGATCCGTCCCGCCATAATGAAGTTTCCTATAAATTCGCTTATGCGGATTTTGACCAGGTTGAACATGCCTTGGTCACGGCGGACAGGGTCCGCTCCTCCTGGGCGTCCAAAAGCATTGGCGAACGCGCTGAAATCCTGCACCGGGCAGCGCAGGAGCTGTCCAGAATCAGGGGGGAAGCCATTGCTGCCATGGTGAGGGATGCCGGGAAAGCTCCCACGGAGGCTGATGTAGAGGTGAGCGAGGCCATAGACTTCTGCCGCTATTATGCGGAAGGCCTGGACCGCGACGGAATGAACGACGGCGTGGAAATGTCCCCGCTGGGTACCATCTGCGTGATGTCTCCCTGGAATTTCCCCTTCGCCATTCCGACGGGCGGTGTAGCTGCCGCCCTGATGGCGGGAAATGCCGTGGTGTTCAAACCGTCCGAACTGGCCGTTTATACGGCTTGGCAGATTGTCCAGGCGTTCTGGCGTGCCGGTGTGCCTAAAAACGTCCTTCAATTCGTGCCGATGCCGCGCAATGAAATTTCCCGCAAGTTTCTGATGGATCCCCGTTTGAACGGCGTGATCATGACGGGATCCTACCGCACCGGAAAAATGCTGCGCGAACTGCGGCCTGACCTGCATGTTCTGGCTGAGACCAGCGGAAAGGATGCCATGATCATTACTGCTACGGCTGATCCGGACCAGGCTGTAAAGGATTTGGTGAAAAGCGCTTTCGGTCATTCCGGACAGAAGTGTTCCGCCGCCAGCGTGGCTATTGTGGAGGCTTCCGTTTATGACAATCCCGCCTTTTTGCGTCAGTTGAAGGATGCCGCCGCCAGCCTGAAGGTAGGCGGATCCTGGGAAGTCAACTCCGTGGTGACGCCGCTCATCAGGGAGCCGGAAGGGAATCTGCTCCGTGCGCTGACGCAGCTGGAACCCGGGGAGGAATGGCTGCTCAAGCCGGAACCTTCGGAAGACAACCCGTGCCTCTGGTCTCCCGGCATCCGGCTGGGGGTGAAACCGGGAAGCTGGTTCCATCAGACGGAATGCTTCGGTCCGGTATTGGGAATCATCCGTGCGGAAAACCTGGAGGAAGCCATTGACATCCAGAACGACTCCGAATTTGGCCTTACCGGCGGCCTTCAGTCCCTGGATGAACGGGAAATTGCCTTGTGGAAAACTAAAGTGCAGGTGGGCAACGCGTACATCAACCGTGTCATCACCGGCGCCATTGTCCGCCGCCAGCCGTTCGGCGGGTGGAACCATTCCTCCATGGGGCCTGGAGCCAAGGCCGGAGGTCCCAACTACCTTACCATGCTGGGAAGTTGGGAGGAAAAGGCACTGCCTCAGAAGTTGCGCACGCCGGGTGAACGTATCTCCGGACTGGTGGAAAAACTGTGTTCCGAGCTGCCGGACTGCGCCAAGCGCATCCGTTCCGCGGCCGGTTCCCAGGCCAAGTGGTGGATGGAGGAATTCGGCGTGGATCATGATCCCTCCCGTGTTTACGGAGAAAATAATATCTTCCGCTATACCCCGGTGAAGGGAATTCTGGCCCGTGTGGAAAACATGTCCGACGATGACGTCGCCATTCTGCTGCTGGGGGCGAAACTGTGCGGGGTGCTCCTGCACCTGAGCATAGGGGCGAGCCGCCCCTGGATTCAGAAAATGCATGGTTACTATGCTTCCCTGTCGGTGGAAACGGAAGCGGAATTGATCGGCCGGATGCCGGAAGCCCTTCAAGGCGTACGGTTCCTGCGTGGAACAGATATTTCCGAGGCTCTGGTCAATGCCGCCCATGCTCGGGATGTGGAAGTGCTGGACCGTCCCGTGCTTGCCAATGGTCGGGTGGAACTGCTGGGGTATTTCCGGGAACAGGCTGTTTCCGAAACCGTTCACCGCTACGGCAATCTCATCCCGCCGCCGGGCAGTTTTAAAACAGACAGCGTGTGAAGGGTAGGGAAGGCCTGAATCCCGGCTTCCGGGTATCTTAGCCATAAAAATGAAGGGAAATCCTCCTGCCGGTTCAAAAGGAAAACATGGGTGTTGGGTGTGTTCCCCTTCCGTTTCGGAATAGCTCTTCACTGAAAGGAGGGGAAAAATTTTTCTTTGCAAGGAGGGAAGAGGAGTATCCTGTTGAATGAAATATGAACTTCGCCGAATGAGAAAACTTTCACCAGGCCTCACGGTGAACAATTCCGGCGGTGCGGGAAAAGGTTCCGTGATTCTTATGGGGGAAGATGCGTGGAATCCTGCAGGAAGCGCAGGCTTTCCCGAAGAGCTTTCCCCTGTTGCCGGGAAGGAGGGATTGGGTGCTTTTTGTTTCTTTTCTCCATTTGATGATAGAACGTTTCCGGGAAACGGGTATATTACCAGGAACGTTTGCGATGACGCGGCGCTTTTTTTCCACGTAACCATGAACACCAACCAATCATTGAACTCCCGCGGCAGCCACATCGCCTGGGTGGACTTTCTGCGTATTCTGGCCTGCTTCCTCGTTGTCCTGGCCCATTGCTGTGATCCGTTCGTTGGAAGTTTTGACGGTTCCTTCAACTTTAAATCCGCTGTCTTCTGGGGAAGTCTGGTACGGCCGTGCGTGCCTTTGTTTGCCATGATCTCCGGAGTGTTGCTCTTTCCCGTCACCTTGGAAATGGGCGCTTTTTACTCCAGGCGCCTCAAGAGGGTGCTGGTTCCGCTCATTGTCTGGTCACTGGCGCTTCCCTTGCTCTACTTCGGATACTTTGACGCAGGCGTTCAAACGTCCAGCCCCAACATCGTGATGGACACTTATACCTGGAGCGCCACCGTCGGCAAGCTGTATACCTTCTTCTTCAACTTCAACTATGATACCACGCCCCTGTGGTATGTATACATGCTGGTGGGCCTGTACCTCTTCATGCCCATCATGAGCGCGTGGCTGACGCAAGCCAGGAGGAAAGATGTGAAAATCTTCCTGGGCATCTGGATATTCAGCATGACTCTCCCCTACATCCAGATGCTTGCTCCGGCACTGGGTTATGAGGGTAATTACGGCAACATGGGTATTCTGGGTGTTTGCGATTGGAATCCGTACGGTATGTTTTATAACTTTTCCGGATTCCTGGGATACATGGTGCTGGCGCATTACCTGACCAAATACCCGCTGGCCTGGAGCTGGAAAAAAACGCTGTCCATTACTATTCCCTTCTTTTTGATTGGTTTTGCCGTTACGTTCTTCGGCTTTCTGGAAACGCAGAAGCACTTCCCCGGCCAGTATTCCAAGCTGGAAGTGCTCTGGTATTTCTCCGGAATCAATGTATTTCTGATGACCTTTGCCATCTTTACCATTGTCAGCCGGCTCAGAATCAAGGCTGGTCCAGTGCTGAGCAAGGTGGCGGCGCTTACTTTCGGCGTGTATCTGTGCCACTTCTTCTTTGTCCAGTGCTCCTATGACTTCGTGAACTTCATCGGGCTGGGAGGGCTGCCCTCCGCCGTAAAAATTCCGTTGATGGCCTGTCTGGCCTCCGCTGTCTCCGCGGCGTTGGTATGGCTGTTGAGCCTGAACAGGTGGACGCGCAAAAGCATCATGTAAACCGCAGATATTTTTTGCCCGGGTGGTCCTTGGAAATCAATACTTTTAGTGTTCCTTGCCGCTGAAAGAAGAATAGGAGGGGTTCCGGGGAAAGATTCCCTATCCAATTTTCCCGCCGCCGCCAAGCCCTGTGGGAATTTTTCAACGGTTAGGAATCCAACAAAACCAGAGGAAATATTTCTTTTTTAATTTTGGGAGTTATGATTTATTTTTTTATATTTGGAATTCATGCTTTTTCCTTTCTTCTTGGGAAGAAAATTCTGCAAGAGTGGTAGATTAGTTTGGGTCGCTACGGTTTCTGCATACTCATATGCTGATCGGCGGAGAGCAGGAATAAAATTAATATAGAGGTTCCAAAATAATTACTATGCTGTTCTAGGCAGTTTGGACTGTGATCAATCTCTAATGCTTGGAAAATCATGAAATATCTTGAAAAACATTATTTTTACGTCGAAAAAGAAAGGGGAGACGAAAGAAGTGGTACTCATCAATATCCGTAAGAGGTATTTGGAAATTTGTGAGAGTCGTTTTTATCCCATTTGAGATATGTTTCTTCTGCCCCTTATGGTTATGGAGAGCTTTTCCCTTATCTCGTCATTGGTGGTTGTTCAGTATATTGTTTCCTTATAGGTGAAGCTGTAGAAGTTTGCCCTTATAGAATGGATCGTGAAAAAATATGATCTTATGAAATGGGAAATGTTTTTAATTTTAGTTTATTAAGGGTGCATTCTTGTTGAACGTATAGACACGACTTGGATGGACGTTAATAATGCGTAGAGGCACCTCCCACAGCCGCGGAAGGTGCCTCTGTCAGTTTCAGAGATTTAAATTCGTTAACAATCAATTTCTTCAATCGTAATTCCACTCGGAATCAAGGCACGGTTAACGATAATATCGTAGTCCTTGATGGATCTGGGAAATTCTACGTTTTCATGTTTGATAACGGATACGGCATCAAATAATTTATGTGCCGGGGCATTTCCTAGTTCGCTGTCATGTTTGAACAGAACAATTTTGCGAATGGCCATGGAACCGGAAGGCCGGGCGGCAGACGCATCAAAATCAAACAGGTGTACAAGTGCATCTTGGAAGATGTTCCAGTCTTTTTCCGAGAATCCGGTTTGCTTGGCCAGGAAAGGATTCAAACATCCTTGGGTTTTGTACAAAGCATAGGGGAGGGTGAATTTTCTTCCCATGGTGCGATTGTCTCCCTTTTGCTTGATGGCTTCCGCTTCCGTTGTCACAGCACATCGTGTCACTGCAAATTCCGAGGTTGAGACGGGATCAATGGAACGTGCAAAGGATATCTGGATGGGTCCTCTCACTTGTCCGCAATTAACACCTGTGGTCATGACGGCCCCAAAGGTGCGTATGTCGAAAAATGTTTGGCACATCCAGGATTTTGCCTTATCATAATCCGCCTGTTTGGCATCCTTCTGGTTGATATCCAGAGCTTGATAGGCCCGGCTTTGTTGATTGTTCAGGATGGCTTTTTCTTTAACATAAATTTCGTAACTGGGTTCTCCGTCCCTGGTTAATTGGATGAAGTTGCGAACCTTGCGTTTCAAACATACATCTGTGATCAGTCCATGGCCAGATTCTGCATCCATGCGCGGCAGGTTTCCCGCATCTGGATCTCCGTTCGGATTTGCATCAGTCACGTCAAACAGAATGAGAAAGTCAATTTTATTCATTGTTGTTATAGTTTGGTTGATTGTTATTCAGGAAGCTTCTTTATCTTTGGAGGTAAAAAAATCATTCATCTGGTGATAGAACCCTAAATCAAAATAGGCTTGTTGTTCCAGCCCCAGATGTGCTGGAGGTATATCCGGCATATGAGATTTGATTTCCTGAACCAGTTTTTCCCGGTTGATTTTGGCGCCCTCTCCATGGTTTTGCTTAATCAGCC
>ERZ773115.1652-NODE-1652-length-19812-cov-51.905502_pt1 | contig 19812 bp, 18 predicted proteins | sample MGYA00511116_ERZ773115 | MGnify/ENA primary metagenome ERZ773115 (study PRJEB29015, sample SAMEA2737869) | human gut metagenome | biome: human gut; feature: human-associated habitat; material: faeces | place: China | collected 2012 ... | reverse complement strand
TGCGCCGCGTAAAATGGCCGTGGCAGATAGCGGGGAGAACTGGGAAACGTTTTAACGCAATGACGCCGGATGAGTATTTCATCCGGCGTTTTTATTATTAAACCAGGAACAGTGAAATCGCCGGGATATATGTCACCAGCGTTAGCATTAATAGTAGAGCCGCCAGTAGAGGCAGGGATTGTTTAAAGAAATTTCCCACCGAAACTTGCGTGATGTTACATACCAGCAGCATCACGGTACCTACCGGTGGCGTGAATGCGCCAATCGACAGGTTGAAGATCATGATGATGCCAAAATGCACCGGATCGATGCCAAAGTGTTCGACCACCGGTTTTAATAGTGGTACCAGGATCAGCAAAATGGCGTTTCCTTCAAGAAACATCCCCAGCGTCAGCAGCAATATGTTGATAATTAACAGGAACATATATTTATTTTCGGTCAGCGAAGTCACAAAATTCGCCACTGCGACACCAGCATGTTCCATTGAGAAAATCCATCCCAACGCGGCGCTGGCCATGATTACCAGCATCACCGATGCGGTTGCGCGTGCCGTTTCGCCCAATGCTTTGACGACATGAGAAATCCGCATTTCACGATAGATAAAAAAGCCAATCGCCAGCACGATTAGCACCGCTGCTGCACCTGCTTCTGTTGGGGTGAAAATGTTAGCGCGAATACCACCCACCACAGCAAAAATGAGGAACAGCGCAGGCCAGGCCTGTCCCAGCGAGAACACCACCTCTTTGCCCGTAGGCCAGCTTTCACGCGAGGGTTTAGCGTTAGTTTTGCGGGCGACCAGGTAGACGGTAAACATCAGAACGACTGCGCATAGCAAACCAGGTACCAGCCCAGCGATAAACATTTTTCCGATAGAGACGTCGGCAACCAGACCGTAAATAATCAGGGCTATTCCCGGCGGTATGATCGGGGTGACTAACGAGCCACCAGCGGTAATGGCGGCGGCAAACGCGCGGTTGTAGCCTTTACGCTCCATCTCCGGCACCATCATGCGCGACAGCATCGCCGCGTCAGCAAGGTTAGAGGCGCTGACGCCGCCCATCATGGTGCTGACGAGAATGTTTGCCACGCCAAGTCCGCCGCGCATTTTCCCCACCAGAACGTTGGCAATGTGCAGGATGCGTTCGGCAATGCCGGTGTAGCTCATTAGTGTGCCGAGCAAGATAAAAAACGGAATTGCCAGCAATGATGGGCTTTGCGTTGGCGCGATCAGTCTTTGCACGGCAATTTCAATCGGTACGCTGGAGAAGAATAAAAAGTAAGCGATGATGCCAATAAACATCGCCAGATAGACCCGAATGTTGAGAAACAAACAGACGATCATTAGCGGAATAATCAATAACCAACTCATTGCATTTTGTCTCCGCTATCAGATTGTTTTATATCGTGTATTAACCAGTAGAGGGTATAAATAGCCGTTGCCAGTGCACCGACAGGGACCGCCAGATCGATCCAGAACCAGGAAACCTTCAGAAGTTGTGTCACTTTAAACTGCGCCATTTCGGCTAGTCGGTAGCCCAGCCAGGCCATATACAGCAGCAGTGCGATGGAGAGAACGGCGACCAGTACTGCAATAACACGCCTGAGCTTGCCTGGAAGCATCTCCATCAGGAAGGGAATGGTCAGGTGCGCCCTGTCACGTTCCGCCACCACTCCACCTAACATCACCACCCAAATCATCAGCATTCCCGACATTTCTTCTGTCCATTGAAGCGGTTGGCCGATGAAATAACGCATAAATACCGCTCCAATTGTCATCACAACCAGAACGAATAGCGCAAAGGCAGCACTAAATTCTGCCACTTTGCCAAAAAGACGCATGAAACCTCCTGTTAGTGCGTGTCCTGCCTAAGAGAGATGAGGCAGGACGCTGAGCATTAATGCTTATTGCAGTTGCTGTTGAATGGTTTCGTACAGACCTGGTGTCCATTCCGGGAATTGAGAGTAAACTTCGCGTGCTTTCTTCTGGAATGGTCCAGTATCGGGATAGATCACTTCGACGCCCGCTGCCTGCATGGTTTTCAACATTTCGGCATCACGTTCAAGAGTGAGTTTCTGGCTATAGACACCCGCTTCATAGCCGGTCTGGTGGATCATCTCCAGTTGTTCTGGTGAAAGGGTGCTAAAGAAGGCTTCACCTCCTATCCATACTGAGGTATTTGTCAGGTAGTTAACCATTGTCAGATATCTTGCCTGCTCATACAGTTTTTGCCCTTGCAGCACTGAAATTGGGTTTTCTACGCCGTCAATAACGCCCTGGGTTAATGCGGGATAAACTTCGCCTAATGGCATGGGAGTTGGTGTTGCCCCCATCGCCTGAATGGCTTTTATTTGCATGACGTTATTAGGAACGCGAATTTTTAAGCCTGCGAGATCGTCAACAGTGCGAATGGGTTTTTTAGAAATAATCTGTCGAGTGCCATAGAGATAATTATTCATTACCACATGAATTCCCTTTTTCTTCAGACTTTCATTTTTTTGTTTAAACCAGTCGCTTTCATATATTTTGAACAGTTTTTGCGGATCGTCAGTCAGATACGGTCCAAACAAAATACCCAAATCGGGTTCATAATCGGCAAGAAAGGCCACATCACTCAAGGTTATGACATTCATGCCCATCATGGCTTGCTCGGTGACATCCTGTTTTGAGCCCAATTGGGAACTTGGATAGAGCGCAAGTGTTATTTCGCCATTACTTTTTTTATTTAATAGGTCTGCCCAGTAACGCATGACCACATCCAGGGGTTCTCCAGGGTTATTTTCATAGGCAACTTTTATCGAAATAGGTTTTGCCTGGATTATTGACGGTAAAAAAAGGGTACTGACAGTAATTAGCATCGCTATTATTTTGCTCATCTTTACTTACTCCATGCTAAGGAAATAAAACTCCAACATTGTTGTCGGGAGTGAAACCTTATGAAAAAGCAGTCATTACTGAAAAGTAGTCAGCGAATAGCGGAATGGCTGCAAATGTGTCATAAATTCGTGCACCGGGTAATACTTTGCTGCTTTTAATCGGTTTTTAATGCATTTTTTGATTGTATATCTTAAAGTTATGTAATGTATGACGTTACAAGGAACACCCACTGATGAGTTTAGTTACCGCTGATAAGATCTCTTATTCGGTTGATGATTTATTAAAATAAAAGCATTAATTTGGCTGCGGCTATTTTTACAGATAAAAACTAAGTGTTGACGCAGAATGGTGGTATCCATTAAATTTATTTAGTGCTGATTTAATACATTTGCTGAACGTATAATTCATGCTAACGTTAAAAGAAAGCCATCATTCACTAAATAACTTGTTCGGCAAGGAGATCAAAGAGTAACGGATGATTCGTTACAACGGTTAAAGGTAGTAAATATTCACATGGTGAATTTGTTATCAACTGGAAAACTCATCTCACTGGTTTCCTCCTGAGCATGTGAGTGAACACTGTGATTAATGATTAACGTTAAGTGCTAACCAGGGCGCTTTTATGAAGTTAAATTAATAATATCCATTATTTATGAATGAGGAAGCCTGTTTATTATATGGAAATACTTTTAACAATTTTAATTCTTACGTTGGTAGTATCATTAACCAGCGTGCTTACGCGTCTGTCTCCTGTTCAGATACCACTTCCTTTAATCCAGATTGCCGCTGGCGCTTTACTGGCCCAGCCCATATTTGGTCTGCATGTGGAATTCAATCCTGAACTTTTTCTCTTATTGTTTATACCTCCCTTGTTGTTTGCTGAAAGCTCAAAAATACAACCTAAAGAATTGATCAAGCACAGTCGGGAAATTGTCAGCCTGGCGCTTGTGTTGGTGCTAATCACTATTTTTGGTGTCGGCTATGTGATTCATTTACTCTTACCGAATGTGCCGCTCATCGCTGCTTTCGCATTAGCCGCCGTGTTGTCGCCTACCGATGCCGTGGCGTTGCTGGGGATTGTCGGGAAAGGGCGTATCAGCAAAAACATCCAGGAAGTGCTCGAAGGCGAAGCGTTGATGAATGATGCTTCCGGCCTGGTGGCGTTGAAATTTGCTGTTGCAGTGACGATGGGAACGATGGAATTCAGCGTTCATGGCGCAACCATTGCGTTTTTTGTCGTTGCGTTGGGCGGTATTGCCGTGGGGATCGCTGTTACCTGGTTATATGGCAAAGGGCTGCTGTTGATCAGTCGATATGCTCACGATGAACCTTCCATTCAGATTGTATTGATGCTTCTGTTGCCGTTTATTGTTTATCTGGTTGCGGAACATTTTGGCTTATCTGGCATTCTTGCCGCTGTCGCCGCGGGGTTAACAACCAGTCGCATTGGCGTAGTCCACCACGCGCCTATTCGCCTGAGAATTAAAGCTAAAAGTAGCTGGTCGATGCTTGAATATGTCTTTAACGGCATGGTGTTTCTGATTTTAGGCTTACAACTGCCGGGCATTATTTCGGAATCACTGATCCGTGCAGAAAACGATCCACTGGTAGACACCGGATCGCTGCTCCTTGATGTCATTTGGATCTACCTGGCGTTAATGGTTGTGCGCCTGGGCTGGCTTTGGCTGATGCGTCTGTATAGCCGTAAACGACCCGGCAAACATCCGATGCTGTTTGCTGGATATAAAACGCGTCATATGCTGCTGGCGACCTTTGCGGGGGTGCGCGGAGCCATCACGCTTGCGGGGGTGCTTTCTATCCCGTTATTGCTGCCGGATGGCACACCTTTTCCCGGGCGTTACTTACTGGTATTTCTCGCCACAGGTGTGATCCTCTTTTCGCTGGTTTGCGGCATTATTATTCTGCCGTTACTACTGGGGAAAAATGTGGGCATTTTCAGCGATAACCGGCAAAAAGAAGAGGAAGCTGCCGATCTGTTTATGGCCAAAATGGCCATACTCAGTGTGCAAAAGACTGAGCAACGTTTGCTACGCACCAGTACAGAAAACCTCGACAACGAGTTGATTATGGAAACAGGGGCCAGAGTTATCGGTTATATGCGGCGTAGCGAAGATGATATGTCGGAAAATGATAATTCTTTACATATGCAGCGCGCGAAGCTGGAAAGAACATTTAATCTGGCAGCGTTAAATGCCAGGCGTGCGGCTATTTACCAGATGCGTGCACGGCAAGAAGTCAGTGATGAAACACTGGCAAAAATAGTCAGTGAATTAGATGTGCTGGAAACGTTAATCATGGATAGCCGATAATTTTATCGCTGCCAGTAATAGGGAGTTAAATGATGGCTGAGAGTAATACTTCCAGCATCGTTTATTCCCTATGTATTTCCTTATGGGCAGAACAATCGACTGGATTAATACTGCATTAATACAACATAGTGATATAAACCAAGAATCAATGTTTTTAATCTGTACTTAATTTATCGGTGATGTTGCCTGATGGAACGAATCATTGATTGTTTGGCGGTATCCAGATGGTTTCGCAATGCCGTTATTGCATCTAAATCGCTACGGCAAATCAGGGCGCTGAGAATGGTCATATGCTCATCAACAGCAATGATATTGCGCTGCTTGAGATCGCTTTCATCCCATTGATAGTGAAAATGAAAGATCACCGAGATAATTTCAAGTGATTGATTAAAAAAGATGTTGTCAGCAGCGGATAACAGCATGGCATGAAAATCACGGTCTAATTGAGAAAACATCCGAAAGTTGCTGCCAATGCTGTCGCGCAATGTCCTGTGACGTTCGAGCATGGTTTTCGCCTGCAACCAGCGGGGATCGTCATCGGGAAGGTTGAGAAAGTGTTGCAGGGAATGTGTTTCGAGCATTTCGCGTAGCTCAAACAGCTGCTCGGCGTAGGATTGATCGAACTGCTTCATGCTCCACTGGCCGCGCTTTTCGCTTTGAATAAGATTATAACGACCGAATTTCAAAAGATATTCTCGTACTACTACCGGACTGACGCCTGCCGCTCGCGCCAGCTGAAGTTCGGAAAAGCTTTCTCCGGCGCGTAACTGGCGCAGGTTAATCATGGTGAAAAATGCCTGCTCGAAAAGACGGTTTTGCTCTTTCAGCGAGGCCGTGATGCAATCAAATCCATCGTTCTGTTCGGGTTTGCGGGCGATAACATAATTTTTCCCCACCAGGGTGAGCACGCCACATGCGCTTAAATGCTGGAGTATGTGGCGTACCGTAGTGCGACTGATGTTATACATTTCTGCCAGCCCACTTTGTGAAGGCAGCGGAGAAGGAATATTGCCCCTCGCCATATCTTCAATCACCTGATTTATGACGTTATGACGTAAATTCTGCGAACGACTCATTCTTCCCTCCAGTCCGGCATTAAAAACCGATTTAAAACATTTTTATGCGTGATCATCCGCATATTTTATGGGTAAATTCAGGTGCTCTTATAAATTCGACGATATCTGAAAGTCATAAAATAAAAGGAGCGGTGAATCATGTCCACAATGAAAGTATTAATTTGTCAGGAAATAAAGAATTTAGTATGGACAGTCCGGGAAAGACCGGTGCCAGGCGATAATGAAGCATTAATTAAAATTAAAACCGTCGGGATTTGCGGTACAGATATTCATGCCTGGGCGGGCAATCAACCATTTTTTAGCTATCCACGCGTTTTAGGCCATGAAATATGTGGGGAGATTATTGAATCAGGAAAAAACATTCACAATTTTAATATCGGACAGCAAGTTGCGGTAATTCCGTATATTTCTTGTCAGCAATGCCCGGCGTGTAAAAGCGGGCGTACCAATTGCTGTGAAAAAATTTCAGTCATTGGCGTGCATCAGGATGGCGGTTTTAGTGAGTATTTGAGCGTGCCGGTGGCGAACATTTTGCCCGCAGACGGTATTGACCCGCAGGCGGCCGCATTGATTGAACCTTTCGCTATTAGCGCTCATGCGGTGCGTCGCGCAGCCATTGCTCCCGGCGAGCAGGTGCTGGTGGTCGGGGCGGGGCCAATCGGTCTGGGCGCGGCGGCAATCGCTAAAGCCGATGGCGCACAGGTGGTGGTGGCGGATACCAGTCCGGCGCGCCGTGAACATGTGGCAACGCGTCTGGAGTTGCCCGTGCTGGACCCGTCAGCCGAAGATTTTGACGCGCAGCTGCGGGCGCAGTTTGGTGGTTCGCTGGCGCAGAAAGTGATCGACGCGACAGGTAATCAACATGCGATGAATAACACCGTGAATCTGATTCGTCACGGCGGCACGGTGGTATTTGTCGGCCTGTTTAAAGGTGAGTTGCAGTTCTCCGATCCGGAATTCCATAAAAAAGAAACGACGATGATGGGCAGCCGCAACGCCACGCCGGAAGATTTTGCTAAAGTCGGTCGACTGATGGCAGAAGGGAAAATCACTGCCGACATGATGTTAACCCATCGCTACCCGTTCGCCACGCTGGCAGAAACCTACGAGCGCGATGTGATTAACAATCGTGAGTTAATTAAAGGCGTAATTACTTTCTGATAAGGCGAGATTATTAAAGTTGCCATGCAGCGTCCGGGGAAGTGTTGGGCGCTGTTTTTTTTCTGTTTCTCAATGATGTTTTGTAGGCCGGAGAAGGTGTGTAGGTCGCACCTTATGCGACCTACACATCAGTCAGGAATTACCCTTCACGTTCCACAACTTTAATTTCCACCATGCCGATCCCGAGCTTACGCGGCGAGTGTCCGAGGATATTCCCTTCGTTGGTTGAGACAGGTTCCGGCGGCACAATTACCAGTGTGTCGGCATCGGTTGGGTTATCGAAATGCAGTGTGGTGGTGGTTACTTCATTGCCCAGCACAAGAGTTTGTTCTTCATTGCCTACGCGTACCGGAATAGGACGGCTGGCGTTATTGCCGTATGCCTTGGCGGTAATCACCAGGTCAAATTTCTTCGGCAGCGGATGCTTGTACTCGATTTTTACTTCATCGCCCAGCTGCGCGTTGGACCAGCGGCCCCACGACTCTGGACGGGAAATCCCACTAAACTGTTTCACCTCTTCTGGCGCACCGGCGACGTTGAAGATGAAACTGTCGGCTTTGTAGCGAATATCGTTATCAACAATTTTCAGCGTATCGACATTGCCTTTATAACGCGCCATGTCGATGACCGTATCTTTAAATGCCGTTTTGCCCTGCCATGTTGTTTTGTCAACATGCTGAACAATTTGCTGACCGCCAAGCTGCCCTTGCGAGACACACCAGTCGGTGGAGAGTGCCAGTTCCGGAGCCCAGAGTTGTGCCATCTTATAGCAACGGTCAACCCAGACGAAATTGTCGCGTGGAGCGAAATCGGCCAGCTGGAAACGCAGCGGTGCTGAGTATTCGCTTTCCGGCAGCGGTTCCACGCGTTTGTCTGAAACCCGCAACAGCAGCGGCAAACGGAAATGGCTACCCGAGAAGGCAATCATGTTTTTCTGCTGGTCGATGGTGAACTCTTTCATCTCTTTAGGGAATTTCCACAGGCGGATGATATCCGGCTTCCACGCCAATGTTTTCTCTTTGATATTGAGGAAGATTTCCGACATTGACTGCCCGGATAAACTGCTACGACCAAGTCCGAGATAGTTATCGCCACCGAGAATGTCCAGCACCGTCGCGCCGTTATCCATCGTGTTACGCTTCACTGCCAGCGTCTCTTGCTGCGGCTTGTCGCCACGAATGACAAAAAACAGGTTATTGCGATCCTGCTTATTGAGGTATTTCCACGCCGTGTTATTCATCGCTAAATGGTCAGAAGAGACGACGATGACAGTATCTTTAAACCACGGTGACGCTTTGATTTTGTTGATAAACGTCGCGATATTCTCCTGGCTGCAACTTACCGCGCTGAATGACTGGTTCGGCTTACCGTCAAAATCATATTTTTTGCGGTTACAGGTACGCGAGATAAAACCATCCGGGTGATGGGTATCGACTGTCAGGGTAAACAGTGAGAATCGCTGACCAGAACGGGAAAGCTCTTCAAACTTTTTCCACGCTTCATCGAGAACGGTATCGTCGTAGAATCCCCAGTCGTTGCGATAGTGCGGGTCGGCCACCACGCTTTTCAGCTCTTCTGAGCCGTATAAGTGATCGAAGCCGTGCGATTTCAGGAACACATCTTTACCGGCAAAACGCAGATTTGCGCCCTGCACGAAATAGTTCTGATAACCCGAGTTTTTCAGGATATCGCCCAGACAGATGTTCTGCGGGAAGAAGCTGGAAACAGAAGCGGAGGCGTTGCCTTCAAAGGGGGCAAACAGCGGTATGCCGCACTGAGAAGCCACCATGCCCGCAATCGTGTAGTCCGTTCCTGGCAGCTGCTGCGTGTGGCTGAAATCCAGGCCTTCATTTTTCAACGCGCCCAGTTCAGGCGTGAGATCCGGGAAAGCTTCGTTATCAAAATAGGTTCGCTCGAGACTTTCGCCATAGATATAAACCAGGTTGAGTTTCGGGTCAGGGATAGTTTTCGACGGCTCTTTATAATAAGCCGCAAAGTCCGGGTCGCCGTCGCGTGACTGGGATTTCACCAGTTCCGTTATCTGACGAAATGCCGGGCTGGCGTCCACCGAACCCAGCGCCAGTAAGAGCGCCAGCAGGCTGTAACCAAAATGGTGCGGATGATGACGACGACGGCGCAGGATCCAGCCCAGCGCACCGAACACCGCTGTCAGCCCCAGCACAATGCCGATACCCGGCAGGATGTATTTGCTGACGCCAGCACCGGTCAGGCTGTTGGTTAAGGTATAGAGAACCGCGTCGTTAATACCATCGCCAGTAAAATAGTCGCTGGCAAACAGGGTGATATTTAAAACGACAAATAGCCCCAGCACCGTTAATGTGGCTGCAAACCACCAGGTGTTACGTCCCGCTTTCCATGCGTAAATCAGCACAGAGGCGAGAAAAAGGGCGAAAGAGAGTAGTTCTGACAACGGGCGATCCTCACTAAACCGGGCCGTTTAGCCAACGTTTAAGCTTTTTGAGAAGCACAATGTAATGGCGTCGCCATATTGCTGCAATTCTAGTGTCAAAAAAATGCGATGTTGTTAGGAATTAGTTTATAAACAGACTTTTTTGATCGCGGTCGCTTCCCGTGTAACAGGGGGAAAACCGTCCAGGAGCAGGGAAAAGGGCAGGAGAGAGCCGCGTCAGCTGGGTAACAGCTAAAACGCGGCGTTTCGCGGTTCAGGAAATGAAGTTCAGCCCCTGCTTTAACACCAGATCGCAGGCTTTGGTTTTCACCTTTTCTGCCAGCGGAGTTGTTCCGATGTTATCCAGATTGAGTTGCTGACCATCTTTGGTTTTCAGCAAACCCTGAATACCGTCCAGATAGTTGGTGTCTTCTTTTTGCTCTTCACTGTTCAGGCCCAGCTTTTCCAGCACCTGATTCTTGATGTTTTCGGCATCGGTTACCGACGCCAGCTTTTGCTTCGCGCAGTATTGCAGAATGCCTGCGGCATTGTTCATGTTATCTGCGCTTAAGGCCTGGTTTCCGCTGCTAAGCAAGTTAGTTAATGACGCGAGCGACCAACCGCCTTCCTGTGTCGTGCTGTTTTGGTTGCCAAGTTCGCTGGCGGCGCTGGAGAGCGCATCTTTCCAGGACGCAGCATGCACCCCGGTGGAAATTAATGCGCTGGCGGCAATGGCACAGCACAGAAGATGTTTAACAGTTTTCATCATCATTACTCAAGGTGGAATTGTGTCGCAGTATACCGCCAGAAACGGGGATTAATACTCTTTACCTGTTACCCGGCTACGGTAGCTATCCCAGTTGAAGATCACCCACAAACTGTTACCCAGGCGCATACGGTCCATCACGCGTTCGCCCAGCAACTTGGTCATCTCTTCCATATTACTGTTGGTCAGCATCCCGGTTGGGCGTTTGGAAGAAGAGCGGCGATCGACGATCTGGTTGATGATCACTTTTTCGTATTTCGATTCGGTCTGCACGCCGATCTCATCGATCACCAGCAGATCAACGTTGCTCAGATCGTTAAGCAGTTGTTCTTCGCTGGTACCGCTATTCCTGAAGGTATCTTTCATCGCCGACATAATATCGGCCACGGTGATGATCAATACGGATTTACCGCGTAGCAGCAGCTCGTTGCAGATTGCCGCCGCCAGATGGTTTTTGCCGGTTCCTGGCTTACCAGAAAAGATGAAGCTGGCGATGTTGCCGTCAAACTCTTCGACGTACTGGCGCGCTTTGCTTAACGCATTCATCTGCCCTTCACACTCAACGCGATAGTTCTCAAAGGAGCAGTTCTGATGCAGTGGACGAATACCGGAGCGGTTAAAGGTGCGCTGCATTTTCATCGCCCGATTTTCACGTTCGAGAGCGGCGGAGCGGATTGCCCCTTGTTCTTTCTGCCAGGCCAGTAGTTCTTCACCCGTTTTGAACGCAGGTTTGATATGGGCAGGCATCATTTTTTGCAGGCGTTGCATCAGGTCGCCAACGTTTTTCATCGTTACCCTCTGAATCCTGGTGGAATTTGGCTGTCAGGTTCACTGACCGTATTCACATCTCGTTTCGGCAGTCCGCCGTTGCTGGCACGACCGATTTGCAGGCTGCGCGCCAGTTTTTGTTGCCACTGCACATGGTGAAAGACTTTACCTTCCGCCTGCCAGTAGGCAATGAATGAGGCCAGTTCTTCGGTAGTCACCGGCTCTCTTAGCGCCACACCCCATAGCGCCGCCAGGCGGATAAAATCGGCATCGGGTTGCCAGTCCGGATACATGGCGAATTTCCCCATGGGTACAGCAACGGGAGCGGCTTGCGGTTCCTGATAGAGTTGATCGTCCAGAGCGACATCGCTTCCCGGACGCGCCAGCTTTTCTTCCAGCGCCAGCAGTTCAGCCAGGCGTGCAGGCGTGACGGCATAAAACGCCGGGGTATTGTTAGCAAATACGGCAACCACACCGCCTTCAGCTTTTGCCAGAACGGTTTGGTGATCGTGTACCAGGGCGTCAATACCAACGACGTCCGGGGTCAAAACTCTGGAAGACATACTGTTTCTCAAATATGGAACGATGAACGAGAAGGGAGATAACTTTTATAGTAACACACGGAGGAGAGGTGGCTGTCTCTCATCCGCGTGCTTTAAGCGAGGCAATTTTATACGCGAGGGCGCTTGCGGTACAACCATAATCCAGGGATGGAAAGACCGATGGATAACGCACCAACAATCGATGAAGCTGTAAGAAAATTGGTTAACAGGGTAATCATCAATGACTCGCTGTAACCTAACTGGCTGATTTTTACGGCCGAAATCATTGCGGTATAAGCCGATATGCCAGGGAACATAGGGATAACAGCCGCCACGGTAAACACTTTCGGATGTGCCAGATACCAGCGCGACCATTGAATACCAATGGTGCCGACCAGCATAGAAGCCATAAAGGTTGACCACTCAATATTCAGCCCGCTGGTCATTAAGATCATTCGTGAACCATGACCAATCGCGCCAAGCAGCGCACACCAGCGTAATGCCCGAACGGGAACGTTGAACACCATCGCAAAGCCGACCGCTGGAATGGCGGCGAGGATCATATCCTGCGCCAATGCAAACAGAAACTCGATCACACCCATCCGCGTAGCCCCCAAATCGTCAGTGCCATCACCACGCCGACGCAGGTAGCCAGTGTCAGCAGGCTGGCGATCGCCCAGCGTGCCAGTCCGGTATTGATGTGGCCTTTAAACATATCGGCGACGGCATTTATCAACGGAAATCCCGGCACCAGCAGCAGAACGCTGGCGGCCATCGCAATGGTGGGGGTATTGCTGAAAGTGGGGAGTTGCAAAAGCAATCCGGAAATGGTGGTGGCGGCGAAAGCGGTAAGGCAAAAGTTGATTTGTGGATGAAGATGACGTTGTGCCAGCAGCTGGCGGATATACATCGCGGCCGTACTGGCAAAGAAGGTGATGACGGCACCATCCCAGCCACCTTTATTGAGTTTACAGAAACAGGCACAAGAAAGGCCAACCATTAAGGCTACCAGCCATCTTGGGTAACGTAATGGCTGAATTTGGCTAAATCGTTTCTCTACGCCTTTGTAATCCAGCAGATGGTGCTCCGCCAGAATCACAATGTGCTGGACTTCAGTCACCACATGCATATTAATGCCGCGATCTTGATTTTTACGTGTCGATGTCAGGCATTGCCCATCTTTAATGGTTGTCAGCACTATGGCGTTCGAAGAGATAGAACTTTCAACGCTGTCCATTCCCAGCGCCCGACCCAGTCGTGAGGAAAGCTCATCAACCAACGCGCTTTCCGCACCATGTTGCAAAAGAAATAATCCACACTGGATACAAAGCCGTGTTACGGCTCGCTGTTGCTCAGTTTGCATAACTCGCCCTTTGTCATAGACGTGCTGCGTATTGTTCAGATAATGAGAATCCATTTGTATCATGAAGCACGGTTGTTTTGCGGTAGGTTAAGATCAAAATTGCGCTGATTAATCCTGGTTATCGGGAGAAGCTCGGTGATAAAAAGCGAATTATCTCTCGCCGCAAACAAACTATCACATGAATATTATCATCATAATGAATTTATTGTTTGGCCTTTACGAATCAGGATAATAGATGACCGGGCACGTTTTTTAATGTTAACAAGTTAAAACCATCAGATTTCATTGAATAAATATTGGTTGTGTGATTTTTCATTCTGCGGGAAGGGATATCATTTAATTATAAATTAAATGAATGTGATTTCTGTTTTTCATTAAGTATTCCTAACAACTTAATGTAGATATTTTAAATGTCTCCAGGCTATTTCACCAGGTTATCATTTGATGCTAACCTTCTGACACATGCAGTGGAGTTGTTGTGCAGCAGGAGTATGCTGATATGAAAGTGAATGCTAAGGATAATTTATTCGCTTAATCTATTAATTTGCTGGAAACATTTAAGGAATGAATATCCTGAATAAACCATCATAATTTTTAGACAGTGGATGTGGAGGAAATATGTTGCCAGGATGCTGCAAAAATGGAATTGTTATCAGTAAAATACCTGTTATGCAAGCAGGGTTAAAAGAGGTCATGAGGACTCACTTCCCTGAATATGAAATAATATCCAGCGCCTCTGCGGAGGACCTTACCTTATTACAATTACGTCGTTCCGGATTAGTCATTGCTGATTTAGCCGGTGAAAGTGAAGATCCACGTTCTGTTTGTGAACATTATTATTCTTTAATCTCACAATATCGGGAAATTCACTGGGTTTTCATGGTGTCACGCTCCTGGTATTCCCAGGCAGTAGAACTGCTCATGTGCCCTACGGCGACGTTATTGTCTGATGTTGAACCCATTGAGAATCTGGTCAAGACCGTACGTTCCGGCAATACGCACGCAGAGCGTATCAGCGCCATGCTGACTTCTCCGGCAATGACTGAAACTCATGATTTTAGCTATCGCTCCGTCATTCTCACTCTTTCAGAGCGCAAGGTACTGCGGCTATTAGGTAAAGGATGGGGCATCAACCAGATAGCTTCATTGCTTAAGAAAAGTAATAAAACTATCAGCGCCCAAAAAAACAGTGCGATGCGTCGACTGGCAATTCACAGCAACGCTGAAATGTATGCATGGATAAATAGCGCGCAGGGTGCAAGAGAACTTAACTTGCCTTCTGTTTATGGAGATGCCGCAGAATGGAACACAGCCGAATTAAGAAGAGAAATGTCGCACTCATAGAAAAATGCGTCATGAGTAGTATCGGTATTGAGAGTTTATTCAGAAAGTTTGCGGGTAACCCTTATAAGCTCCATACCTATACCAGTCAGGAGTCATTTCAGGATGCCATGTCGCGGATCTCGTTTGCGGCGGTCATTTTTTCTTTTTCTGCCATGAGAAGTGAGCGCAGAGAGGGATTATCTTGCCTGACTGAACTGGCGATTAAGTTTCCGCGTACCCGGCGTTTAGTTATTGCGGATGATGATATTGAAGCTCGGCTGATTGGTTCATTGTCGCCATCACCGCTGGACGGTGTATTAAGTAAAGCGTCAACGCTGGAGATTTTTCATCAGGAACTCTTTTTGTCATTAAATGGTGTACGTCAGGCGACCGACCGACTGAACAATCAGTGGTACATTAACCAAAGCCGGACGCTAAGCCCCACGGAGAGAGAAATATTGCGCTTTATGTCGCGTGGCTACTCAATGACACAAATTGCCGAGCAGCTTAAACGCAATATCAAAACGATCCGTGCACATAAATTTAATGTGATGTCGAAACTGGGCGTCAGTTCTGATGCAGGGTTGTTGGAGGCCGCAGATATTCTGTTATGTATGCGGCATTGCGAAGCAAGTAATGTGTTGCATCCCTATTAATCCGCATGATGCCGGGTTTACTTCCCCGGCAGTGCTTTCATTTCAGCGTACAATCGCCACATTGCTGCACATCCGGTAAGCGATAACGCTGGCAGCAAGTGCGGCGCACCAGCAGGCCATCGCGCAGTACCACGGTACGCCAGAGTGGATTATCTTCACCGTTCGTGAGCGTTTTCTCAAAAAAGAGGGCATGGCGCAGCGATTCAACCGTCGCCTCGCCGAGCAGCTGCTTCATCTCAGTGAGATACCAGTTGATCAAATAACCGGTATTACTCCAGATAAGTTTGCCGTTGATCTCTCCGGTCGCTTCTAGTGCCTGCACAACCGGAACCAGCGCCTGGCTGATTAACGTTTCCATTCGCTGCTGCGGCGAATGTGGTGTTGCGTTTTTATCTTCACACACATCGACCCAGAAACAGGCGACGCGTCCGGTTTCGTGAAACTCAGCATGGAAATGTTCCGGCGACACATCTAATGCCTTTTCCTGCGTCAGTAGCGCCAGCATTAATGGTGGCACCATCAGGCCGATATACCATTGTGCCCATAGTGAGATCAGCGGTTTGTTCTCGCGGATCATCGTTGGTTGGTTGCGATAGATATGATCGGAATAGACCGCCAGTAGAGAACTTAGCGCATTCGGTGATGACCATTGCGCCAGCGTCATGGCGCGAAGCGGGGCGGGTTCATCCAGACGGATAAACTCCAGCAAATGTTCACGATGTTCGGCGATCGTCGCCCGTACGGCTTGTGCAAGCCCAGCATCCTGCGGCTGGAGATGCGTTCGCCAGATGACATCTTCATAGAGCGGTGCGGAACGATAGGCCATAATCGGGATAGTAATCTAAATGATAATGATTGCTAATCCTAGCGATAGGTTTACCCGATAGCAAGGGATTTCTCTGGCTTGCAAATGATAAAAATTATCATATGATATTGGTTATCATTATCAATGAAAGAGATGAAACCATGTTGCAACGTACGCTGGGCAGTGGCTGGGGAGTGTTGCTGCCGGGATTGCTGATTGCAGGGCTGATGTATGCGGATTTATCGCCGGATCAATGGCGGATTGTCATTCTGATGGGATTGATATTGACGCCGGTGATGCTGTATCACAAACAGTTACGGCATTACGTTTTGCTACCATCGTGCCTGGCGCTTATTGCTGGCATCATGCTGATGCTAATGAATTTGAATCAGGGATGAAAAATCAAGGAAGAAACAAGAAAGGAAGTAAAGATAATTGGTGCGAGGGGGGGGACTTGAACCCCCACGTCCGTAAGGACACTAACACCTGAAGCTAGCGCGTCTACCAATTCCGCCACCTTCGCACAGTCATCTTACTTTTTTGATATCGCCTCGTTTGGTGCGAGGGGGGGGACTTGAACCCCCACGTCCGTAAGAACACTAACACCTGAAGCTAGCGCGTCTACCAATTCCGCCACCTTCGCCCAGTGCGAGCAATATCAACGTGGTTTTTGGTGCGAGGGGGGGGACTTGAACCCCCACGTCCGTAAGGACACTAACACCTGAAGCTAGCGCGTCTACCAATTCCGCCACCTTCGCATACCATCAATTCTTAAAAAGAATTGCTACCACGGAGGCGCATTCTAGTGGTTTTCAGCTTTTCGTCAATAGTTAATTATCGCCGGAGGTGTAATTGCTGGAAAAATGTCCATCAGGAAACTAACGTGCAGGTTTTGTAGGTCGGATAAGGCGTTCACGCCGCATCCGACACGGTATTTGGGTGCAGATGCCAGATGCGACGCGGGCGCGTCTTATCTGGCCTACGAAGGGCTAACGTGCAGGTTTTGTAGGTTGTATAAGGCGAGCACGCCGCATCCGACAAGGCTTGCGGCGGGATACTTAACCTTTCTTCGCCTGGCGGGTCATAATGGCGCGATACACCTTGAAGCGCCCGGTTTGCGCGATAACTTCATGGAAGCCAAATGTCTCATCCAGCACGTCCGGGTAAGGCAGGAAGGCGTTCGCTACAATTCGCAGCTCGCCGCCGCTATTAAGATGACGCACCGCGCCGCGAATCAGCGTTTGCGCCGCATCCAGGCTGGTTTGCATCCCATCGTGGAACGGCGGGTTGGAGATGATCATATCAAAACGACCTTTCACCTCGGAAAAGACGTTGCTGGCAAAGACTTCACCTTCAACACCGTTGGCCGCAAGCGTCGCACGGCTGGCTTCTACCGCCGGGGCAGAGACATCGCACAAGGTGAGACGAATTTTCGGCGAATGGCGCGCAAAGGCAACTGAAAGCACACCCGCGCCACAGCCGACATCCAGCACTTTACCTTTCGTGTGCGGGGTTAACGTCGAGAGCAGCAACTGGCTACCGACATCCAGACCGTCGCGGCTAAACACGCCAGGCAGCGTTTTGACCGTCAGGCCATCGACGCTGTATTCGCCCCAGAATTTATCCGCATCAAATACTGGCTGTTTTTCCAGACGACCAAAATAGAGGCCACAGCGACGAGCGCTGTCGACTTTATTCAACGGCGCATAATCTGCCAGCATCTGCTCGGCGCTGCGCACGCCGCTGCGGTTCTCGCCAACGACAAAAATATCCGTCCCCACCGGCAGCAGAGAAAGTAAATTCATCAACTGGAACTGGGCTTCCGGTTTGTTCTTCGGCCAGTAGTAAATCAGCGTATCGCAATCTGCGACGTCATCCGCCTTGGCGACCAGACTAAAACGGGCGTTATCCCCCATCTGGCGGCTTAATACCTGCCAGTGGTGGAATTGCTGGGTATGAGCACGGCTGGCCGCGGTATCTAAACGCGCGGGCAGGTCATCCTGTAAGTCTCCGGCAAACAGAATACGGCTTTGTTCGAAATCATCACTGTGACGCAGCAAGACTTCACTTGCCGGGGTAAATGCAGACATGGAATGCTCCTCAATTGATACTGGCGGCGATTATAGCCATATGTTGGCGCGGTATCGACGAATTTGCTATATTTGCGCCCCTGACAACAGGAGCGATTCGCTATGACATCCCGACGAGACTGGCAGTTACAGCAACTGGGCATTACCCAGTGGTCGCTGCGTCGCCCTGGCGCGTTGCAGGGGGAAATTGCCATTGCGATCCCGGCACACGTCCGTCTGGTGATGGTGGCAAACGATCTTCCCGCCCTGACTGATCCTTTAGTGAGCGATGTTCTGCGCGCATTAACCGTCAGCCCCGATCAAGTGCTGCAACTGACGCCAGAAAAAATCGCGATGCTGCCGCAAGGCAGTCGCTGCAACAGCTGGCGGTTGGGTACTGACGAACCGCTATCACTGGAAGGCGCTCAGGTGGCATCACCGGCGCTCACCGATTTACGGGCAAACCCAACGGCACGCGCCGCGTTATGGCAACAAATTTGCACATATGAACACGATTTCTTCCCTCGAAACGACTGATTTACCAGCGGCTTACCACATTGAACAACGCGCCCACGCCTTTCCGTGGAGTGAAAAAACCTTTGCCAGCAACCAGGGCGAGCGTTATCTCAACTTTCAGTTAACGCAAAACGGCAAAATGGCGGCGTTTGCGATTACGCAAGTGGTGCTGGATGAAGCTACATTGTTCAATATTGCGGTCGATCCTGACTATCAGCGTCAGGGATTGGGAAGGGCGCTGCTGGAACATCTGATCGACGAACTGGAAAAACGCGGCGTGGCGACGCTCTGGCTGGAAGTCCGTGCCTCAAATGCTGCCGCCATTGCCCTGTACGAAAGTTTAGGCTTTAACGAGGCGACGATTCGCCGCAATTACTACCCCACCACGGACGGTCGCGAAGACGCCATCATCATGGCGTTGCCAATCAGTATGTAAGACAAGGTGGAATAATGAAGTGGGACTGGATTTTCTTTGATGCCGATGAAACGCTGTTTACCTTTGACTCATTCACCGGCCTGCAGCGGATGTTTCTTGATTACAGCGTCACCTTTACCGCTGAAGATTTTCAGGACTATCAGGCCGTTAACAAGCCACTGTGGGTGGATTATCAAAACGGCGCGATCACTTCATTACAGCTTCAGCACGGGCGTTTCGAGAGCTGGGCCGAACGGCTGAAAGTTGAAGCAGGCTTGCTTAACGATGCCTTTATTAATGCGATGGCGGAAATCTGCACGCCGCTGCCGGGCGCGGTTTCTCTGCTTAACGCCATTCGTGGCAACGCCAAAATCGGCATCATCACCAACGGCTTTAGCGCCTTGCAGCAAGTGCGTCTGGAACGCACGGGCCTGCGTGATTACTTCGATTTGCTGGTGATTTCCGAAGAAGTTGGCGTTGCTAAACCGAATAAGAAAATTTTCGATTATGCGCTGGAACAGGCGGGCAATCCTGACCGTTCACGCGTGCTGATGGTTGGCGACACTGCCGAGTCCGATATTCTCGGTGGCATCAACGCCGGGCTTGCGACCTGCTGGCTGAATGCGCACAATCGCGAGCAACCAGAAGGCATCGCGCCCACCTGGACCGTTTCTTCGTTGCACGAACTGGAGCAGCTCCTGTGTAAACACTGATTGCCTCCCCCCCGTTGATGGGTA
>ERZ773115.1641-NODE-1641-length-19876-cov-3.397558_pt1 | contig 19876 bp, 25 predicted proteins | sample MGYA00511116_ERZ773115 | MGnify/ENA primary metagenome ERZ773115 (study PRJEB29015, sample SAMEA2737869) | human gut metagenome | biome: human gut; feature: human-associated habitat; material: faeces | place: China | collected 2012 ... | reverse complement strand
TCTGGGTATCAGAGTAACAGACTATACAGGTAAGGTGTCCGAAACGGACACAGAAAGCGGGGCAGAGCATGAATAGACGGCAGCGGAAAAAGAAGAAAGCACAGGTATTTACAATTATTCTGGGCTGTACGGCGTTTTGCAAGGCAGAGCAATACGAGAAGATGCGGAAAAGCGTAGAATATCAGTTACGAACAGGCAGCGTGGTTATGCTGCCTGCATACTTGCACGTAGAGGCAATTATAAAGCAGCGAGGCGGCAGAAATATTGAGATTAAGCAGGAAAACGGGGTAGTAAATGTTTGAGTATATGGACGGCATAGTAGATGCAGTGGAAGAAATTGGACAGGCAGCAGTAGACGTAGCAGTATTTGTGACGATATGCACAGCAAAAGCGGTGTTGATAATAACAGCGCCAGTATGGATATTGCCGTATGCGATATGGAGAAAGGGGCGTAAGCAGTGAAATACAGACAGTGGAAAAAGAACTATAAGAAAAAGCATGGAGTAAACCCGCCGTTAGAGCTGGACAAGCGAAAACAGCGCAGGCTTGCAAGAAAAATGGCAAGACAGATAAATAAAACCTTGCCAACAGCAGCAGAAACATTTACGACAGCTATTAACCGCTGGGCGCAGAGTATAAAGCCAGCACTGGCGACATTATGCGAGAACGTAGCAGCGGCGCTTAGCAATATGGCAGCAGGATTGAGAGAAGAAAGCGAGGCGGTAGAAAATGACTAATATTTTACTAGGAATTATAGCACTGGAATTGCTGGCTATATTTTCAAAGCTAGACAAACTGGAAGAGAGGGGCAGAGAGAATGAATAACGTATCACTTACAGGGCGGCTTACAAGAGAGCCAGAGCTTAGATATGGCGGGCAGGACAATAGCACAGCTATTACCCGCTTTACGCTTGCGGTAGACGACGGGAAAGACACAGATTTTATAAATATTAAGTGTTTCGGACGTACTGCGGAATGGGCGCAGAAATGGTTAAGCAAAGGCAGCAGGGTAGAGGTTACTGGCAAGATTAAAACAGGCAGCTACGAGAGCCAGCGCACGGGCAGTAAGGTATATTACACAGAGGTTGTGGCAAATAGCGTAGGCTTTGGAGAGAGCAAAGCAGAGGCAGAGGCGAGAGGGCAGCAGCTGCCGGAGAGTGACGGGTTTATGAATATCCCAGAGGGAGCAGACGAAGAGCTACCGTTTAATTAACAGAAAGCGAGGTACAGAACATGGAGCAGGAAGAAACAAAGACAACAGCGGCGGCAGGGGTAGAAATGCCGCCAGAGGCTGAAAGCTGGGTACAGCTGCATGAAAGCGAATTAACAGAGCTGATGCAGAAACAGGCAAAGGCTGCAATAACGGAACTGAAACGACAGGAAAAGCAGGAGAGGAAGAAAGAGAAATACCACAATACTTTTACGCTTATGAAATGTTACCGTGATGCGGTTTTTCATATCGAGAACGCCATAAGCGACGGGCAGCAGTTAGAGCTTAAGGGCATGACGGACGAGCAGCAGCGTACATACTTAGAGAGTATCAGACGCACACGCTTTAAGACATTGATAATGACAGCACATATAGACAAGGCAGTAGAAGAGATAGAGCGTCGCAGAGAGGCAGCAGGCAGAGGCGTAGAGTACAAGGCTTTTGAAATGTATTTCATGCAGGGTATGGACTATGCGGAAATTGCAGAGGAACTGGACACAGGAAAGAACACACCGAGGCGCTGGGTTACGGGCATCATAAACGAGCTGTCAGTATTATTGTGGGGGATTGACGAAGAGAGGGTAAAGTAAGTGTTTGAAAAAATAAAAGCATGGATAAAAAGAAAGCGGGAAACAGCGAGAGAACAGCAGGCGGCAGACAGGTTGATAAAGCATATAGAGCAGGCGTTAGGATTTGAGCTTTACGAGTGGCAGAGGTTATATATAATAACTGGGATATGGCAGCCGCCAGAGGGACGGCTACACGGAAGAACGACAGCATATATATTGCGGCTATTATTAGACCAGAGTAAGCCACTGCTGCTATATGAGTTTTCACAGGTGGCAGCGTATGCAGATAACCCATTTATGGGGCGGCAATATCAGCCAGTACCCATGCAGTATGTAGGCTGGTTTAGACACGAGATAAGGAGTATATACGAGCAGCTAAGAGCAGCAGGCGTGCCAGTAAGAGAAATGATAACAGAGCAGCAGCGGGTAATATCGTGGTAAAAACGTGGTGTTTACATGGGAAAACAAAAGAGATACAATGGTAGCATGAAATGAGTAGGCGATAGCTTAAGCCATGTGCGGCAGCAGTTGCCTACTCTTTTTCTATTCATTCTTTAGCCTCCACCCAGCGCATGAAACTTAGGGCGCTGGGGAATGAAGAAAGAGAGGGGACAGTATGAAAGCATGGGCTAAGAGTTTTTATTTATCAGCGGCATGGGAAAAAACCAGAGCCGCTTATTTAATGTCACAAGATTATATTTGTGAACGCTGCGGGCAGCCCGCAAAGATAGTGCATCATAAGCGCTGGCTTAACAGAGAGAACATAAACGACATAAGCGTTACGTTGTGCTGGGATAACTTAGAGGCGTTGTGCCAAGACTGCCACAACAAGGAACACCACAAACAGGAGAGACATAAGCGGTATCGGTTCGACGAGAATGGCGGCATACTCCCCCCATATCAGAAAAATAATTAAAGGGGGCGAATACCGAGGGGGATACCCTAAAATTACCCTACGGGCGTGCGCACGGGTGGTGTAGGGGGTGTGGTGCGGCGCAGGAATGGAAAGCGGGGTAAAGGAATGGCAACAAAGAAAGAGAAAACCAAAGAACAGAGGATAAAGACCGAAAAGACCAGACTTAAGGGAATTTTCAAGGACTTAGACGAAAACAAAAGAAAATTAGTAACGCCGCTGATAGAAAAGGCTGCATTTATGAGCGTTGAGCTGGACGACTTGCAGGCGAAACTTGAAAAAGACGGCTGGACGAGTGAGTACCAGAACGGGCAGAACCAGTGGGGAACAAAGAAAAGCCCAGAGGCAGAAACCTACATAGCGCTTAGTAAGAACTATGCAGCAGTGATTAAGCAGCTTACGGAATTAGTACCAGCTGCGAAACGAAAGACAAGCAGGCTGGCGGCTTTGCGGGAAGAGTAAGCAATATTGCCGCCTTATCGAAATTATATCTATGAGTACCACGCAAAGATTACAAGCGGCGAAATCATAGCGGGAAAATGGATAAAGAAAATATACGAAATCATTATAAACGGGCTGCAAAAGCAGGAGTATTTTTTTAATGCAAAGGCTGCGAATAAGGCTATACGGTTCATAGAGAACTTTTGCCACCACAGCAAGGGACGTAATGATTTAATCAAGTTGGAGCTATGGCAGAAAGCCATAGTTTCTGTTATTTTTGGCATACAGGACGCAGAAAAAATACGTATTTTCCGTGAAATTTTTATTGTAATTGGTAGAAAAAACGGAAAAAGTTTATTTGCATCTGCGATTATTGCATATATGGCGTACTTAGAGCCGGAGTATGGACAAGAAATATACTGCTTAGCGCCGAAATTAGACCAAGCGGCGCTGGTGTATGACGGATTTTATCAAATGGTACAGGCAGAGGACGAGTTAGCGGAGCTGGCAAAGAAACGGCGCAGCGATATTTATATTGCGGAGAGCAACACGGTAATAAAACCGATTGCTTTTAATGCCAAGAAGTCAGACGGATTTAACCCGCAGCTTGTGGTATGTGATGAAATGGCAGCATGGAGCGGGGACGCTGGACTAAAGCAGTATGAGGTTATGAAATCCGCTTTAGGCGCACGTACTCAACCTATGATATTGAGCATAAGCACTGCCGGATATATCAACGACAGTATTTATGATGAACTAATGAAACGTAGCACAAGTTTCTTAAAAGGAAACAGCAAAGAGCGCAGGCTATTACCATTCCTTTACATGATTGATGATGTGGAGAAGTGGAACGACATAGACGAACTGAAAAAGGCTAACCCTAACATGGGTGTATCCGTAAAAGAAAGTTTCTTTATGGACGAGATAGCCGTAGCAGAGGGCAGTTTAAGTAAAAAAGCAGAGTTCCTTACAAAGTATTGCAATATCAAGCAGAACAGCTCTATTGCATGGCTGGAATATCAGACAGTAGAGAACGCCGGAGTAGAAAAGACCTTAGAGGACTTTAGGGACTGCTACGCAGTGGGCGGTATTGACTTAAGCCAGACAACGGACTTAACGGCAGCCAGTGTGGTTATTCAGAAAGACGGCACGCTGTATGCGTTTACGCAGTTCTTTATGCCACGGGGCAGGCTGGAATACTTACAGGCTACGGACGGCGTGCCGTATGACATATTTGTTAAAAAGGGGCTGATAACCTTAAGCGGCGAGAATTACGTAGACTACCACGACGTTTACGGCTGGTTTACTATGCTGCTGGAAGATTACGGCATACGACCTTTGAAAATCGGCTACGACAGATACAGCGCCCAGTACCTTATTACCGATATGGCAAATTATGGTTTTCACATGGACGACGTTTACCAAGGCGAAAACCTTACACCAGTTATAAGGGAGTTTGAGGGCATCATAAAAGACGGCGATTTTAAGATAGCCGACAACAATTTACTAAAGACACATTTCTTAAATGTTGCGCTTAAGCACAACATGGAAACAAGAAAATTCAGACCTATAAAAATCGAGCAGCGGGCGCATATCGACGGCTTTGTATCTGTCATAGATGCAATGACCGTGCGGCAGAAATACTGGGAAGAGTGCGGCGAGCTGCTTAAAAATGCCGCATAGAAAGGAGAGTAAACGGCATGAAATTTTTAGATTATCTTTTTCATGGTAAAGAGCTGCGATATATCGACAGCTATTTTAAAATGCTGAACGGATACAGCCCGACGTTTACCAGTTATAACGGCGGCGTATATGAAATGGATTTAACCAGAACGGCAGTAAACAGCTTTGCGACACATTGCAGTAAACTTAAGCCGGAGATTGAGGGCAGCGCCCTTAAGTCACTGGAAAAGACACTACAGCATAAGCCCAACTATTTTATGGACACAACAAAATTTATTAAGCGTCTGGCAACGTATGTAGCGGTGGAACACACCGCTTTTATTATACCTATCGAGGACGAGTACGGGCGGCTTTGTGGCTGGTATCCATTGAGAGCGCAACGCTGCGAAGTCGTAGAGGCAGCAGGGCAGGTGTATTTACGGTATCTGTTTGCAAATGGCAGCTATGGCGCTATTGAGTTTGAGCGTGTAGGCATTATGACAGACTTTGAATATAAAGACGACCTTTTCGGAGAGGACAACAGAACACTTAAGCCAACAATGCAGCTGATACATACGCAAAACGAGGGAATTATAAACGCTGTCAAAAATTCTGCAAATATCCGCTTTCTGGCAAAAGTGGCAAATATGTTGAAACCAGAGGATATAAAGAAAGAGCGACAGCGTTTTACCGAGGATAACTTAAGCGCCGACAACGATAGCGGCATGATAATTTATGATAACAAGTTTAGTGAGCTGAAACAGGTAGAGAGCAAACCATACACGCCAAACGCATTGCAGATGCAGAATATACAGGAAAATGTATGCACGCATTTTGGTACAAACATGGATATTTTACAAAATAAATTTGATGAAAATACGTGGAATGCTTACTACGAGGGGAAAATAGAACCGTTTGCAATACAGTTATCGCTTGTTATGACAAATATGAGCTTTACAGAGAGAGAAAGAGCCTGCGGCAATGCTATTTTCTTTTCTGCAAACCGCCTACAATACGCCAGCAACGCCACAAAGTTAAGTGTAAGCACGCAGCTTTTTGACCGTGCGCTATTGAACAGAAACGGCGTTATGGATATATGGAACATGGCACACGTTGAGGACGGGGAAAAGTATTATATCCGCAAAGAGTATACCGAGGTAAGCGAACTGCAAAACAGTAATGGAAAGCCACAGATAATTATACAGCAAGCGCCCATAGCAACGGGGCAGCAGGCAGAGCCGTAGCAGACACCGCCAGCGGCAGCAGGCGAACCAGCAGGCGGGCTGGGAGAGAAAGAGGGTGTAAATAATGCCAGTTAAGAAAGAGCGGGAATATAGAACGCTGGTAGCGCCTCTGGTAGCGCAGAGTTCCGGCGAAAAGCGTATACAGTCGGAGTGCTACGTAGAGGGCGCTGGCAGCGCCATTGACAGCGCAGAGTGCAACGAAATTGATACAGACGGAGTATTACGTAGAGGGTTACGCCACTACGTTTGATACGCCATATTTGCTGTATGAATTTGAGGACGGCACAAAGATTTACGAAAGAATAGACGCACACGCTTTAGACGGTGCAGACATGAGCGACGTTATCATGCAGTACGACCATGAGGGCAGGGTATTTGCCAGACAGTCAAATAAGACACTGATTTTACAGCCGGACTATAAAGGGCTTAAGGTGGCGGCTGATTTAGGCAAGACAGATTTAGCCCGTGGGCTATACCAAGACATAGAGGCGGGCATGATAAATAAAATGTCATGGGCTTTTAGCGTAGCAGAGGAAAGCTACGACAGAGAAACACATACAAGGACGATTTTGAAAATCAAGAAAGTTTATGATGTATCAGCCGTGAGTATTCCGGCAAATAACGATACTGAAATAAGCGCCCGTGCTTTTGCGAGTAGGAGTTACGAGCAGGAGCGGCAGGAGTTGCTTAAGAGGCGGGCAGCAATACTAAAGATTAGAGCGAGCTTATAAAATCCAAGACCAGAAAGGAAACATAACAATGAGATTAAAAGAAATTGAGGAAAGATTAGCAGCAATTAAAAACGAGCTTACCACAAGAGCAGCGGAGCTGAAAGAGGAAGAAATTACAGCGCTGGAGAATGAGGTAACAGCTTTACAGGAAGAGAGAGCGGCAATTAAGGCAGCAGCAGAAAAGCGTAGCGCACTGCTTGCGAGAATTGCAGCAGGCGAAAGCGTAGGCGACGGAGAGGGAGACGGCAGCGGACAGCAGAGAGTGCTTAGAAATTTCAAGGGAGCAGCTGGCGAGGGCGATAACGACGACAAATACGGCAGCATGGAATACCGCAAAGCATTTATGAAATATGTATGCAGAGGCGAGGCGCTGCCGAAAGAGTACAGAGCAGATGCGGTAAGCAAAAGCACAGACGTAGGCGCAGTTATCCCTACCACAGTGCTTAACCAGATTGTAGAAAAGCTGGAAAGCACAGGTATGATTTTAGCCCTTGTAACCAGAACTGCATACAAGGGCGGCGTTTCTATCCCTGTATCTACTGTAAAGCCTACTGCAACATGGGTAAATGAGGGAGCAGGCAGCGACAAGCAGAAAAAGAATATTGCAAAAGACGGCATGATTACTTTTGCATACCATAAGCTGCGCTGCGCAGTAGCCGTATCTCTGGAAGTAGATACAATGGCAATCAGCGCTTTTGAAACACTGCTTATTAACAATATTGTTGAGGCAATGACAAAAGCGTTAGAGCAGGCAATCATTGACGGAAACGGAACAGGAAAACCGAAAGGAATTTTAGCAGAGACACCAGCCGACGGGCAGACAATCGAGAGCGCCGCACCGTCTTACAGTGATTTGATTAAGGCAGAGGGTGCTTTACCTATGGCTTATGAAAATGGCGCTGTGTGGTGCATGAGTAAAAAGACCTTTATGGAGTATGTAGGCATGACAGATAAGAACGGGCAGCCTATCGCAAAAGTGAACTATGGAACATCTGGAAAGCCGGAGAGAACGCTTTTAGGCAGAACAGTTGTACTTTGCGATTACGTAGCAAGCTACAGCGCAGCACTTGCGAAAGATACAATTTTTGCATTCCTTTTCAATTTCAAGGACTACGTGCTTAATACAAACTACTCTATGGGCGTAAAGAAGTATGAGGACAACGACACAGACGACCAGATTACAAAGGGCATTATGCTTGTAGACGGCAAGGTAGTAGACAAAAACAGCCTTGTAGTTGTAAAGAAAATCGAAGCAGTGTAATTAACAAGGCAGCTGGTGTATAAACACTGGCTGCCAGAAAGCGAGGTAGACCATGAAAGGGTATTTAGACGCTAAAGAACTGGAAAGCTACAAGAAAGAAGATTTGCAGGAACTGGCAAAGCAGCTGGGTGTAGATGCAGAGGGAACAAAGAAAGAAATTGCTACACGCTGCGCAGCAGTTGAGGTAGACATACCGGACGAAAGCGAGCTTACAGAAGAGGATAAAAGAGCAGCGGCAGAGGCAGCAGCAGAGGCAGCAGCGAAAGCCGAAGAAGAGAGAAAGGCGGCAGAGGCAGCAGCGAAAGCCGAAGAAGAGAGAAAGGCGGCAGAGGCAGCAGCAAAAGCCGAGGAAGAGAGAAAGGCGGCAGCGAAAGCCGAAGAGGAAGAGGCAGCCACAGAGCTTGTAAAAGTAAAAGCACAGCGCCGTTTCCTTGACAAGGAATTAAACCAGATTAAGGATACTGGGGACGAATACGCAGTAAGCAGAGAACGTGCAGCAGTTCTGGAAGAGGCAGGCGTAGCAGCAGTAATAGAAGAGTAAGAAAGAGGGTGCAGGCTATGGCAGCAGATACCACAACATTAACCGAGAAAATGCGGGCGGCGCTGCGTATCAGCAGCACCAGTGAGAAAATCACAGAGGAAATAAACGACTGTATAGCCGCCTGCAAAATGGATTTGCAGGACGTAGGCGTAAAGAAACTGGAAGAAACAGACGCACTGATTATTAGAGCCATTACGCTATACTGCAAGGCAGAATTTGGATACTCTGATAAATCAGAGCAATTCTGGAAATCTTACGAGTGTCTTAAAATGCACTTAAGCCTATCCAGTGAATACACAGGCGGCGTTACGCCAGATACTGCGGACGACGAAGTAGGAGAGCAGGATATTAAGAATTTGTTTGGACAGGAGAAATAAGAGTAATGGCAATTAAGAGAGTTACATACGATACCCTTAAATTTCTGGTAGCGGAAATTGAAGAACGCTATGCAGAAAAAGGAGACATAGGGGCGCTGGGGGGGCTTGATAAGGTAGCTGTAGAAAATCTTACAGAAGATTTGAAAAGCCTTATAAACGGGAAAGCAGATGCAGCTACAACACTTGCAGGCTATGGAATTAAAGACGGAATGACCGCAACAGAGGTAGCCGCCGCTATTTCCACAGCGATTGCAGGGACAGACCACTTAAGCCGTGTAATGGTAGACAGCACGGGAGATATTGATACAGTAGCGGACGACGCAGAAAAGAAAATTTACATGGTAAAAAATGCCAGTGGAGAGGCAGGAAACCTTTACAGCGAATACATGGTAATTAACGGTAAACTGGAAAAGGTGGGAGACTGGAAAGTAGACTTAAGCAGTTATGCAAAGACTACGGAAGTAACGGCAGCCATTGCAAATGCACTGAAAACATACGCAAAGACCGCAGACGTAACAAAAGCAATCAACGAGGCAGTAGCGGGACTTATCCAACTGGACGACTTAAGCGTAACAGTTACGGGCGCAGGCAATGTGATTACAGGGCTTGCGTATGATAACAAAACAGGCAAATTTACAGCCACAAAAGGAATAACGGCACTGACAGCAGCAGACCTTACAGAAATTACGCAGCAGGAAATAAAAGCCCTGTTTGCATAAGTGAGGCGCTGGCATGAGGTGGTTTAGCTTTACCAGCTTAAAGGCATTGGTACAGGAAATGAAAGCCAGAGAAAGCAGCAATATGCAGGCTGTAAATAATACGTTTTCAGAAGTTTACGAAAACATGGAAACATTGGACGGGCGCATAGATGCCTTAGAGCATAAAACAGATGCTGCATATCTGGGTAACTGCTATTGCGGTAGCGTTTATTTGGGCTATGTGTCCGAAACGGACACCTAAAGGAGTGGTAAAAATGGACTGGATAGACGAGATAACGCTAATAAGCGAGGTAAGCGGAGAAAACAGGGTAAATAAAAACGGCTTTGCAGTAAAGCCGGAAGAAAGCGCCCGCACTGTATTCTGTAATAAAAAATCAGTAGGGTACAGTGAATATTTTAAGAGCCAGCAGACAGGAAAGCTGGTAGAGGCAAAGTACGAGGTACATAAGGCAGATTATGGTGGCGAGGACGTAGTAGAAGTAAACGGGCGGCGCTATTTTGTACTTAAGACCTACGATACAGGAACAGACACCATAGAGCTTACGCTTACAGATTTACGCCACAGAAACGAGGTGTAAGCATGGGAGAGTTTAACACAGTCGGGCTGGATGATATTATAGACGCTTTCAGCCGGAGAGAGGCGGCTACAGTTGAGGCAGTCCCCAAAATGCTTAAAGCTGGTGCTGATGTGCTGATAGAGGCACAGAGAGCAGAGGCACAGGCAATGGGACTGAATGAAACGGGCGGTTTTATCAATTCCATAAAAGCTACGGACGTAAAGGGCGACGATACGGAGAAATACGTAGAGATATACCCACAGGGACGGGCAAAGCATGGAAACGACAGAAAAGGAGATAAAAGCAAGGTGCGCTATGCAACAATCGGCTTTGTGGCAGAGTACGGCACAAGTAGCCACGCTGCACGCCCTTATATGACAGTGGCAAACGAAAAGGCGCACGAAAAGGTAGTAGAGGCACAGCGCAGTATATGGGAGAGTGAAACAGGCGAATGAGTATACAGGAGATTTTAGAAAGCGCAGGGTTGCCAGCCCAGAGAGGCGTTTACACTGGACGGGATAAGCCAGACGCATATTATACGTTTCTGCGGCTGCTGGGTACGCCTGCGGTAAATGCAGACGACGAAGAGAAAGAGCGCAGGGAAATGTATAGAGTTACGCTTTTCCATAAGGGCGATTTTGAGGCGCAGCTTGATAAGACAAAAGAGGTATTGAAAGCAGCAGGCGTTTATATCAACAGCATAGACGCAGAAAGCTACGAAACAGAAACGGGGTACTGGTTAGTGCCTATCACAGTCGAGATTTTGAAAGAGGAGTGATTAAACAATGACACTGGGACTGAAAGATTTATATTACGCCGTATGCACAGAGGCAGACGGAGCAGAGAGCTACGGGACACCTAAGAAAATGGCAGAGGCAATGAGCGCCGATTTATCCGTAAAGACAGCAGACGGCAGCTTGTATGCAGACGACACATTAAGCGAGAGCGTCACGGAGTTTGCAAGCGGAACGCTTAAACTGGGAATTAAAGACCTTACGCCGGAAGTGCTGGCAGAGCTGCTGGGGCAGGAAGTGGACGAGAACAGCGTAGTATGGGCTGGAAAAGAGGACGAGCCGCCGTATGTTGCTGTAGGGTTCAGAGCTAAGAAAACGGGTGGTAAATACCGTTACGTATGGCTGCTTAAAGCAAAATTTAAAGTACCGTCTGAAAAGTACGAAACAAAGGGCGAGAGTATCAAATTTAACACGCCGGACATTGAGGCATCTTTTACAACAAGAAAGAAAGATAACTTGTGGAAAGCAGACTTTGTGGGAACAGAGGAAAGCGCAGCGGCTAAAACGTGGTTTACAGCAGTGCCGGAAAAGGCAGCAGTAATGGAAAGTGTATAAAACAGGAAAGGAGAGAGGCGTAGCATGGGCTGCGCCTTAATTTTATATCATGGGAGCATTAAAGAGCGGGGCTTTTCCCGTAGAGCTGAACGGCAAAGAATATGGTTTACTTTTTTCACTGAACGCATTAGACGAAGTACAGGAAAAGTTTGGGGGCTACGACAAATTAAGCGAGGTATTCAATAAAGATAACCCAAACCTTTTTAAAGATACAAGGTGGTTACTTACGCTGCTTATTAACGAGGCACTTTTAGCAGAGGACGAAAACGCCCAGCTGCTTGAAGAGAAAAGGGTAGGCAGACTGATACACGCAGGAAATTTGCAGGAAGTACAGAACGCTATTTTTAAATCGTTCTACAGAGGAACTGCGGGAGACAACAGCGACACAGAGAACGAAAACGACGGAGAAGAAACAACAGAAGAGGGAAACAGGGCAGCCGTGCAGGAAAATTAGATACTGCACGGCTTTTGTATATTGCAGTAGTGCTTTTGAGATACAGGGAACGTGAGGCGTGGAGAAAAACACCATACCAGATAACGACACTGTTTAAATATCACAAGGAATATAACCCGCACATTTTCCGACAGAAACAGGCGGGGACACCAGCAGCCACAGAAAACATGGACGATATAGACATAGCGTTAGGGGGCTTTTAATTATGGCAGATAAGACGCAGAACGTCAAAACAAGGTTAAGTTTTGACGGAGAGGCAGAGTATAAAGCAGCCTGCAAGGAAATTAACAGCACCCTTAAAGTGCTTAATTCTGAAATGAAACTTGTAACGGCTGAATATAAGGACAATGCAAGCAGCGTAGATGCGCTGAAAGCAAAGCAGACGGTACTACAGAAAACATACGACGAGCAGGCAAAAAAGGTAAAAGAAACCGAGGCGGCTTTAGAAAAATGTCGCAAGGCAACAGGAGACAATAGCGAAGAAAGTAAAAAACTTGAAACCCAGTTAAATTACCAGAAAGCAGCGCTTGTAAAGACAGAGCAGGAATTAGGCAAAACGACTGACGAAATGGAAAAAGCAGAAAAAGCCGCTGACGGAATGGGAAAGGAAATAAAAGACAGCGGGGAACAGGCAGACGACGCAAAGGGAAAATTTTCTGGATTTACAAGCGTGCTAAGTGGAATGGGTACAGCGCTTAAAGCAGCAGCAGCGGCGACGGCGGCAGCAGTTGCGGGAGCGGCAACAGCCATAGGAGCGCTTACCACAAAAGCGATAGAGGGATACGCAGCACAGGAACAGCTTGTAGGCGGTGTAGAAACTCTTTTCAAAACGTCGTCTGATACGGTTGTTGGTTATGCAAACGACGCATATAAAACAGCCGGAATGTCTGCAAATGAGTACATGGAAACAGTTACCAGCTTTTCAGCGTCGCTGCTTGCCAGTATGAATAATGACACGGCAGCGGCAGCAGAAAAGGCAAACGTGGCAATTACGGATATGTCAGACAATGCAAATAAAATGGGTACTGATATATCGCTTATACAGAACGCCTATAACGGTTTTGCAAAGCAGAATTATACCATGCTGGATAACTTAAAACTGGGATATGGCGGTACACAAGAGGAAATGCAGCGACTGCTTGATGATGCAAGCAAGCTATCCGGCATTAAGTATGATATTTCATCATATTCAGACGTTGTAGACGCTATTCACGTCGTACAGACGGAAATGGGCATAACAGGGACAACGGCAAAAGAGGCAAGTACAACAATAGAGGGTTCGGTTAGTTCTATGAGTTCAGCGTGGGACAACTGGGTAGCTGGAATGGCAGACAGCGAGGCGAATTTCTCACAGCTTACAAGCAATCTGGTAGACAGTATTGTAACAGTGGTAGGGAATATAGCACCGAGGGTAATAGAAACAGTGCCGAGGCTGGTAAGCGGACTGGGAGAAATCGTAGAGCAGCTTGCAACGTATATACCACAGGTTATACAGGAGTTATTACCGCCTTTAATGAGCGGCGTACAGGACTTGCTTAATACGCTGGTTGGAATGCTGCCGGAAATGATAAGCATAATCGGGCAGATTATACCGACAATCATAGATACGCTGCTTACTATATTACCGCAGCTTTTAGAGGCAGGCGTACAGATTATTACGGAATTGGCGCAAGGTATCGCACAAGCGTTACCTACATTGCTGCCAACAATCGTAACGGTGGTTACGAACATTGTAACCATGCTGATAGAAAATATACCGCTGCTGATTACAGCAGCATTACAGCTGCTTACGGGACTGGCACAGGGGCTTGTAGCAGCGCTGCCCGTACTGATTGAGGCACTGCCGGAAATCATAACGGCTATCATAAATGCACTGGTTGAGGGCATACCGCTTATTATCGAAAGTGCGGGCGATATTATAGTTGCATTGATTGACGGCATCATAGATGCAGTACCGCTTTTAATCGCAGCCATACCGCAGATTATAGCAGCCATTGTAACAGGACTGATTACGGGGCTGCCTAAGATTTTGACGGCGGCGGGCAAACTGGTAACGACAATCATAAATAAAATAAAAGAGCTACCTACTCTGATACCGCAGGCAATCGCTGCGGGCGTTGAGAAAATAGCAGAGTGGGGCGCAAATATGCAGGAAAAAGGCGGCACAGTTATAACAGATTTTGTAACGAAAGTTATAGATATTGTTAAGGAGCTGCCGCAGAAAATCTGGAACAGTATAGTAAGCGCAGTAACCAGAGTGGCTACGTGGGGCGCAAATATGCAGACCAAAGCAAAAGAAGTAATGAACACAATGCTTACGAACATTGTAACGATTGTGAAAGAAACGCCTGCTAAAATCTGGAACAGTATAGTAGGGGCAGTAACCAGAGTGGCTACATGGGGTAACAATATGCTTACGAAAGCCAAAGAGGTAATGAACGCCATGGTAACGGGCATTGTTACGATTGTTAAGGAAATACCGCAAAAGATTTATAACAGCATTTCTGGTGCAATTTCCAAAGTGGCTACATGGGGTACAGAAGTAAAGAACAAAGCCGTAGAGGGCATGAAAAATGTAATTACTGGAATAACAGACGTATTTAAGGATATTGGCAGTACGTTTGCTGGGTTTGGTAAAAACATGGTAGAGGGCATCTGGAACGGCATAAGCGGTGCGACACAGTGGATAAAGAACAAAATAAGCGGCTGGGTAGGAAATGTTACCGACTTCCTTAAGGATTTATTTGGAATTGCCAGCCCGTCTAAGCTGATGCGTGACGAAATCGGCGTATATCTGGCGCAGGGTATCGGCGTTGGCTTTTCTAATGAAATTGGCGGCGTTAAGAAAATGATTGAGGACAGCGTACCGCAGGAGTTTGACGTAGACGCAAAGGTAAATGTAGGCAATGAATTTAAGTATGATAACGACGACAAAAAGCCAAAGCCGAGAGGCGGCGGCAGTGCAGCAGGCGGCGTAGTTGTCAATCAGTATATTTATGCGAATACCACGGACTATGCAAAGCAGCAGAAAGAGGCAGCTCGACAGTTCAGAATGATAGCAAGGACGGTGTAACACATGGAAAATGAAAAACTGACTTACATAAATTCAAGGGGCGAGCGGTTAGAGCTGGGAGTAGACAGCGTATACCATTGCAATATAAGTAAAGACGTAGAGGGCATTTCCGGCGTTACGAGCGTCATTTACAGCACAAACAGTATGGGACAGCACGGCGACACCTACGTAGGGCAGCGTATCGAGGCGAGGGACATAGACGTAGTGGGACATATCAACACACGGGACAAGGCGCAGGCATTGGAACTGCGCCGCCGTATGCTTAAGATATTTAACCCAGAGCTTAGCGCTACGCTGGTGTATGAGTACGGCGGCTTTAAGCGCGTGATTGATTGCAGGGCGTATGGAGAGCCTAAGATACTAAAGAAAGAGGTACTTTATGAGTTTGATTTACAAATAGAGTGCCTTAACCCGTTCTGGCGGGAAGAGGAAGAAACAAAAGAGGATATAGCAAGCTGGGTGGCTGCGTGGCATTTCCCTTGCGTTATCGAAAAGGACAGCACAAAGAGCATGATATACGGATACCGAGCGGAAAGCGTAATAGTGGACTGCTACAACGAGGGCGACGTATCAACAGGAATGAGGATAAGGTTTACAGCACTGGGGACAGTTTCAAACCCGATACTGCTTAATGTGGATACCGAGGAATTTATACAGATTAACGCCACTATGAAAACGGGCGACGTGATAGAGATTAACACGAAGTACGGCAGCAAGGGCGCTAAACTGATAAGGGACGGCGTAGAAACCGACTATTTCCGCTACATTGATGTAGACAGTACATTTATGCAGCTTGCCATAGGCGACAATATGTTTAGGTATGATGCAGCCAGCGGCGTAAATTCTCTGGAAGTATCCATATTCTACAGCAAGGAATTTTTAGGAGTGTGACGGTATGGAGCTTAGAGTATTTGACAAGACAGTACAGCCGCTGGGAGCTATAGACGAACTGCCAAGCCTGATATGGCATACAAAATATTTTGACGTAGGAACTTTTAGCCTGCTTGCGCCGATTACGGACAATAACAGCCGTTTGCTGGTAGAGGGTAACTTAATAACCAAGCACGACGGGAAAAAGGAAGTAAAGACCGATGACGGCGGCGTATGGCGCAGGGCAGCGCAGATAACCTACGTACACATTACAAAAGACGAGAACGGCTTAGAGCAGTTAGAGGCACAGGGCTATATGCTTAGCTGGTGGCTTAATAAACGCTGCATTTATCCGCAGATTATGGCAACAGGTACAAACCAGTATCTTATAAACCTTATGGTAAAGAACAACTGCGGCAGCGCAGCAGGAACAAAGCGGCGTTTTCCATTGTTTACATTTCTGGCGCAGGAAACCATAGACGGCGTGGCGGTTGAATATGCAAACGAGGTATACGCACAGCTGGGGCAGGAAGTAAAGGCAAGGGCGCAGGCTGGAAAGCTGGGCTATGACATTCTGCTTAACGAAAGAGAGAGATTGTTTGGCTTTTATCTGTATAAGGGCAATGACCTTACAGCCACAAATACCGAGGGTAACACACCCTGTATATTTTCAAAAGATTTTGATAATGTCAACGAACAGGAATATACAGCCAGTATAGAGAACTGCGGCAACTTTATTTATGTGCAGGGAGCAGCTGACGACGACGGCAGCCAGCCGGTAACCACAGTGGACGGCGAGGGCGCAACGGGGCTGGATTTGGTAGAGGTATTCTGCGACGCTACGGATATTGCCAGAAAGTACCAGCAGGGGGAAACAGAGGTAACAATACCGCTGGATACCTATATTGCAATGCTGAAAACGAGAGGCAGCGCAGAGCTGGAAAACTACGGAAAGAATATAAATTTTGTAAGTACCATAAATACAAATTCAAACTTGAAATTTAAGGCTGATTTTGATTTAGGCGACCGCATTACTTGCAAAGAAACCAAGTGGGGCATACAGATAGATGCACGTATTACAGAAGTAACAGAAACATACCAGAAAGGCAAGGAAACCGTAGAGGCGACTTTTGGCGACAGCCTGCCGACGCTGGTAGACAAGATTAGGAAAGTGAGGTAGCGGAAATGGCAAACAGCTTACCGTTTAATGCCGTGGCAGTAGACGGAGAGTACGACAGGGTATATAAAGCCGAGGATTGGGCGTGGTACTTTGCTACTTTCATTGCAAACGGCATTTTTCCAAAGCCAAGCGACGGGCTGCAAGTGGTAGCATACAGTGGCATGGAAATAAGAGTAAATGCGGGCTATGCCTTTATAAACGGCTACGCCTTTAGAAATCCCGCAACGCTTAGCGTAACACTGGATACGGCAGAGGGAGCACTTAACAGGGTGGACAGGGTAGTAGTTCGCTGGGATTTGCCGAAAAGAGATATGTATATTGCGGTGCTGAAAGGCACACCGTCTGCAAAGCCGACGGCGACGGCAGTAACACGCACTACGGAAATATGGGAGCTGGCGCTTGCGGATATTTACGTAGGAAAGGGAGTAACAAGAATACAAACACAGAACATCACAGACCAGCGGTTTAATAGCGCAGTCTGCGGCATTGTAACAGGAACGGTGGAAGAGATAGACGCAAGCGTGCTTACAAAGCAGTTTACGGACTTTTTCAACACCTACAGCGCAGCCGTGCTGGACGAGTTCAGCGCATATAAGCAGAGTATGGAAAAGTACCTTACAGAGATTGCGGGCGTATATGACAGCTACGTAAGCAAGACAGAGGGCTTATTTGCACAGTATGAGAGCCAGTTTAACGAAAGATACAGCAGTTTTGAAAGCACGCTTGACAACTGGGACAAGGAACTTTTAAGCGCCTATACAGAATTTATGGCAAAAATTAAGCTATTCCAGTCGGACGCTGAAAACGAATTTAACACATGGTTTGAGAGTATCAAGGACAAGCTGGGCGAGGACATAGCAGGCAGCCTGCAACTGCAAATTGAAGAGCTGGCAGCAGCCATGCAGGAAGTGAAAAAGCAGGCAGAGGCAGGCACGAAAGAAACAAAAGAGGCAATAGCAGCGCTGGACGAGCGACTTAAGAGAGTAGAAAGCGGCTGGGGCATTGACTATAAGCATGATGCTGTACTGGGATTGTGTTACATGGGTGCAGCATACATGAGCCAGCATTACGAAAGAACAGTAGAAACGGCAGTGTTAGGGGTTACCTACGTGGGTAATTCCTATCTTGCAAATACATTTTAGAAAGGTGGCAGACCATGAAAGGATTTCCTAAAGTATTAAAGACAAAAGAGGATTATTACAACTGCCTTGCTATGGTAGCAAGCGGAGAACTGGCGGCAGCAGATTTGCTGGCGAAAATCGAGAGCGCAGAGAACCAGCGTTATATTGAGTGTGGCGTAGCAGCTGTAGAGGAAGAGAAAAAGGCGGTTACGGTATATTACTGCGACGAGGCAGCGGTAGGTATGAAATTTGTAGCGGGCGACGTATCCGGCACGGTGCAGGGAGTAACACATATCCAGACCGACGAGGCAGCGGCAGCAGGAGAGGCAGGAAACGACAGAACAGCCCTTACACTTTCCAAAGCGGTAAAAGCGGGCTGCAAGGTAATTGCGCTGGAACGCACAGACACCGTGGCAGGAATGACAACAGACGACATTGCAGCACTGAAAGGAGTATTAAAGCAGTATGAGTAGATTATTAGTGGACGACGTTACAAAGACCGACGCAAGGGCGCTTTTGAACGTAAATAAAATGGCTACAATCAGCGATATTGTAGCACCAAGCAATGAGTACATTTACGCCAGCGGAGCAAATGAACTGACTGTAGTAGAGGGTTGCGTAATTGCCGTGGGTGGTGCTGGAATTTTCAAGACAGCAAACACCATTCTTACGGCTGCTAATCTGGACGCAGGCAGCGCTTTTGCGGTAGGTAAAGACTATTACGTATATATCTGCGATAGCAGAATTGACAGCGCAGACGAGAAATACGTAATTTCCCTTAACTCTACATACCCGACGGGCTGGAACGCTACAAACAGCCGTAAAATCGGCGGCTTTCATTATGGACGCTGCCGCAAGGTGGACAGTAATTTACAGCCGCTTAATGGCAGCAGTGTTATTTTTGGCACAGGCTGGGAAAGTGCAGTAAGCAACGGCATTGTACCACGTTCTGTATGGACACTGGGACACCGCCCGAAATGCAGCCCAGAGGGCATGGTATATTTAGGCGGCGGCACATGGGTAGATATTTACCTTAATTCTGACGACGGAGCAAAGGGCTTGAAATCAGAGTACGGCTGCGCACCTATGACGGGTACAGAAAGCATGAACTGGTACAACTTTGTAGAACGTCTGGCAAAGAGCGGTAAGCGTCTGCCGAACTATGCAGAATTTTGCGCTTATGCTTTTGGCAGCCCTGCCGGACTGGATAACGCAAATACAAACGCATGGAGCGCCACCAGCAACACAGGTAGGGGCGTAACGGGCAGTGTGGTAAATGCCGTTTCTTCCGTGGGCGTTGTAGATGCCGTGGGGCGTGTCTGGGAGTGGCTGGACGAGCTTATTACAAGAGCGGAACACGCCACAAATGCAGACTACCACGCAAGCGTAGCGTGGGGCTGGGACAAGAAAAGCCCATTGAACACAGGCGAGAAGTCTTACGACGTTGGTAACATTTACCAGTATTACGCATATTCTCTGGCGGCGCTGGTGGCGGGCGGCCACTGGTACGATGGGGCGAGTTGCGGCGCTCGTGCCGTGGCTTGCGGCAGTTGCCCGTGGTATGTCTATACGAGCATTGGCGCTCGTGGGGCGTGTGACTCTCT